>Ga0315284_10000877_pt1 | contig 41260 bp, 26 predicted proteins | sample YL17G09_16_MG_FD_203696 | JGI IMG/M metagenome (GOLD analysis project Ga0315284, IMG submission 203696) | Sediment microbial communities from Yellowstone Lake, YNP, Wyoming, USA - YL17G09_16 | ecosystem: Environmental > Aquatic > Freshwater > Lake > Sediment | place: USA: Wyoming | collected...
ACTATCGAGATAGTCGCCGGATCGACAGGCATAGTTGACAGCCTGCTTTCCTGAAGCTATACTAAATTCACAATAAATATTACCTTGTTGGTGTTGTCGCGTTCTTCTGGATGAGCGTGCACGGGAGAAGATGCGTTTATTCGTGATATGCAATCATACTCATACTCATATTCTTACTCATACTCTTACTCATACTCAATACCGTTCAGAGCATGAGAATGAGTATGAGTAAGAGTATGAGTAAGAGTATGAGTATCAGAATCGGGGAGGAATAGCTATGTTCGGGCAGATCAGGCGGGACATTCAGGCGGTGTTCGAGCGGGATCCGGCGGCGCGGAGCGTCACCGAGGTGCTGCTCTGCTACAGCGGCCTGCACGCCATCTGGTGGCACCGCGTCGCGTATAAATTGTGGCACTGGGGGCTGCCGCTGACGGCGCGCTTCATCTCGCAGGTGGCGCGCCTGTTCACCGGCATCGAGATCCACCCCGCGGCGAAGATCGGCGAAGGGCTGTTCATCGACCACGGCATGGGGGTGATCATCGGCGAGACCGCGGAGCTCGGGCGCAACGTGACCCTCTTCCAGGGCGTGACGCTGGGCGGCACCGGCAAGGAGAAGGGCAAGCGCCACCCGACGCTGGGCGACAACGTGATGATCGGCGCCGGCGCGAAGGTCCTCGGCTCCTTCACCATCGGCGACAACGCCATGGTGGGCTCCAACGCGGTGGTGCTGCAGCCGCTGCCGGCCAACGCCACCGCGGTGGGCGTCCCCGCCGAAGTGGTGCGCCTGGACGGCAAAAAGATCGACGTGCTGGCGCACGACAAGCTGCCCGACCCGGTGCACGAATGCATGCAGAACCTGACCAGGCGCGTAGATGAGCTGGAAGCGCGCCTCAAAGAGCTGAAAACCGTGAAGGCCTGAGATAAATTGGGCGTGCCCATAATCAATAATCGGACCGATCGGACTGATCGGACCGATCAGTCAAATCAGCCCCCTTCCTGATTATGGGCACGGCGAGAGTCATTTGCAGCATCGTGATGCCTTCAATAACCTTTCGGGGATTTTTCTAGAGTAGAGTTACCCTTTCCCTGATCCGTCAGCGATTCGTCGGATCGGTCTGATCAGTCCGATCGGTCCGATTTATCGTGTAAGGCAAATATCGTATTTCTCCATCACATGGTTGCTTCCAAAGGCTTACATGGTATAATACCGGCACTTTAAGCACCAGTGCCCGAACCCGCCGGGGTGCGTCCTCGGTGAAACGCGCGCGCAGCGGAATTCCTGAAATGCGGCGGGGCATTGTAAGCAGTCCCTTCTTGAAAGGAGCGACATATGACTGCAGTTGCGACCGCCCGGATCCTGGTGAGCGATCCGGTTTCCGAAGACGGCTTGCGCGCCCTGCTCGACGACCCGGAGATGGAGGTCGTCGTCAAAACCGACTTTTCCCCCGACGAGCTGGCGTCCGCCATTGCCGACTACGACGCCCTCATCGTGCGCAGCCAGACGAAGGTCACCGCGGAGGTGCTCGCGAACGCCGGCCGATTGAAAGTGATCGGCCGCGCGGGCGTGGGCGTGGACAACATCGACGTGCCCGTCGCCACGCAACAGGGCATCATCGTGCTCAACTCGCCCGAAGGCAACACCATGGCCGCCACCGAGCACACCTGGGCGCTGCTGCTCGCGCTGGCGCGCAAGGTGTGCTCCGCCGATGCCTCCATGAAGCAGGGGAAGTGGGACCGCAAGCGCTTCACCGGCACCGAGCTCTACGGCAAGACGCTGGGCATTATCGGCTTGGGCAAGATCGGCGGCGCGGTGGCGCACCGCGGCCAGGGGTTCGAGATGGACGTCATCGCTTGCGATCCCTTCGTCACCCAGGAGCACGCCGCGCGCCTGGGCATCAGGCTCGTCTCGGTGGAGGAGCTGCTGAAAATCGCCGATTTCGTCACCATTCACGTGCCCAAAACGAAGGACACCACGGACATGATCAACGCCGGGCGGCTGGCGACCATGAAACCCACCGCGCGGCTGATCAACTGCGCGCGCGGCGGCGTGGTCAACGAGGCGGCGCTGGCGGATGCCGTCCTCAAGGGCGTGATCGCCGGCGCGGCGGTGGACGTCTACGCCGAAGAGCCGCCCTCCGCCGATAACCCGCTGGTGAAGGCGGCGGCGACAACCGACAACCTGTTGCTGACGCCGCACCTGGGCGCCTCCACCGAAGAGGCGCAGGTGAAGGTGGCGGTGGATGTGGCGGAGCAGATTCGCGACTACTTCCACGGCATCCCCGCCCACAGTGCGGTGAACATGCCGGCGCTGGCGCCCGAATTGCTGGCGCGGCTGCAGCCCTATATGACGCTGATGGAGAAGATCGGCCGCTTCCACGGGCAGCTCAACGACGGCGCGGTGCGCTCGGTGGAGGTGGAATACTGCGGCGACATCACCAATGAGAATACCAGCCCGCTGATCCTGGCGCTGCTGCAGGGCATCTTCACCCCCATCCTCGGCGGGGGCATCAACTACGTCAACGCGCGCTACGTGGCGCAGCAGCGCGGGGTGGAAATCAAAGAGGTGAAGAACACCACCTGCCAGGCATTCGGCTACGCGACACTGGTCACCGTGCGGGTGCGGACGGAGTCGGATGGTCACCTCATCGCCGGCACGCTGTTCGGTCCGCAGACCCCGCGCGTGACCCGCGTGGACGATTACTGGGTGGAGATGGCGCCCGAGGGGATATATATCGTCTCCTATCACACCGATAAACCGGGCATCATCGGCTCGGTCGGGCAGATCCTCGGCGCCCACGACATCAACATCGCCGGCATGCAGGTCGGGCGCATCCAGGCGCGCGGCAACGCGGTGATGGTGCTCTCCGTGGATGAGCGCCCGCCCGACAAAGTGCTGGATAAGATCCGCAAGATCGAAGGCGTGGGGGACACGCGGCTGGTGGAGTTGTAATTTTGGATTTTGAATTTTGGATTGAAGTGCCAGAAAAAGAGAACGCTCTACTACAGAGCGTTCTCTTTTACATGGCAATTGAAAATCCAAAATCCAAAATCCAAAATTACTCCGCGTCCGACATGCCTCCGGTGCTGATCTTCACGTCTTCGCGGGCTTCCAGGCGTTCGAGTTTGCCGTCGCGGATCCAGGCGATGCGGTCGGAGATGCTGAGCATCTTCACGTCGTGGGTGGCGGTGATGACGGTCACGCCCTGCTCTTCCTGCAGGCGTTTGAGCAGCAGGATGATCTCCTCGCCGGTCTTCGAGTCCAGGTTGCCGGTCGGCTCGTCGGCGAGGATGACACTGGGGGAGTTGGCCAGCGCGCGGGCAATGGCCACGCGCTGCATCTGACCGCCGGAGAGCTGCGACGGCAGGTGATCCGTGCGGTGCCCGAGGCCGACGCGCTCGAGGATCTCCGTCGCGCGCTGGTGCGCCTGTGCCTTCGGCTCCCCGCGCAGGATCATCGGCAGCGCCACGTTCTCCAGCGCGGTCATTACCATCACCAGGTTGTAGGTCTGAAAGATGTAGCCGATCTTGTTGCAGCGGATCCACGCCTGCTTGTCCTCCGGGAGCGCGAACAGGTCCTCGCTCATGAATTCGATTTTGCCGGTCGTGGGGATGTCGAGCGCGCCGATCATGTTGAACAGCGTGGATTTCCCCGAGCCGGACGGCCCCATGATGGACAGGTATTCGCCTTCGAAGATATCGAGGGAAATCCCGTGCAGTGCCCAGACGATCTCCTCGCCCAGGCGATAGCGCCGGGTGACATCGAACACACGAACGATTGTATTCTCCCTGCTCATCTGACTCCCTCATGGGCGTGCGGGGCACGCTCCCTAACCCCCGACCCCTCTCCCGACTGGAGAGGGGGGATTTCATCTCATTTACTTATCGAGCGCTGTGCGCTCTCCGGCACCTTCAGCGCGAGCATGTTCATCATCATCAGCTTTTTCGTGAAGAGGATGACCGCTTCCTCGGCCTGCTTCCGCTCCACGCCCAGTTTCTCGATCGTCTTATCGACGATCATGGCGAGGGTCGTTTCGCCGTCCACGTGGCCGTAGTAAAAGGTGCCGTTCGCGTCCAGCTCGATCTTGCGCGCGTAATCGTAGCGCAGCCACCGGGCCACCATTTTCGCAAACCCCTGCGGCTCGATGCGCAGCCGGAGGTGGATCATCCCGCTACTGTCGCGACGCTGGTCCACGTTGTCCGGCTGCACGGGGATCACCGCGAAGGGATCCGAGATCACCGATCCCTGAGGCGGCCCGGTTTTGGCCATCAATGAATCTCCTCGACTTTGATGTCCATCTCGTCGGCGGTCGAGACGCGCTTGATCAACCCGTCCTCGATCCACACGATGCGGTCGGACATCTTCAACATTTTCAAGTCATGAGTGGCGGTCACCACGGTGACGCCCAGCTCGTCCCGCAGCCGCGCGAACAGCTCGATGATCTCCTCGCCGGTGTGCAGGTCCAGGTTGCCGGTCGGCTCGTCCGCGAGAAGGATGGCGGGATTATTAGCCAGCGCGCGGGCGATGGCGACGCGCTGCTGCTGGCCGCCGGACATCTCCGCCGGTTTGTGCAGCGCACGGTCCTCCAACCCGACCTTTTTCAGGATCTCCATCCCCTTGTCGCGGGCGTCCTCGCTGCTCACTCCCGCGAAGGCCATAGGCAGGGTGACGTTTTCCAGGCACGACATCACCTGGATCAGATTGAAGGACTGGAAGATATAGCCGACTTTGCGACAGCGCAACCAGGCGAGCTCGTAGGGGTCGAGCTGCGCGATGTCCACCTGGTCGATATAGACCTTCCCGGAAGTGGGTTTGGACAAACCGCCGATGGCATTGAAAAAGGTGGTCTTCCCGGAGCCGGAAGGACCCATGATCGAGATATATTCGCCGCGGAAGATATCCAGCGTGGCGCCGCGCAGGGCGTGGGTCACGTTCTCCCCGCTGCGGAACTCCTTCTTCACGTCCACCGCGCGGATGACGTATTCCCCCTGGCCGGAAGTGCCGCCGGTGTCGAATAACGCTTCCAAATCCAATGTCGGAACGCTCATGTCGTTTATCCCTCTATACATTCGTGCGCAGCGCCATCGCCGGGATCATGCGCGCGGCAATCGTCGCCGGATAGATGGCGGCGACGACGGAGAGGATGGTGCCGGCAATCAAACACTCCAGGCTGCTGACGCCCAAATGGCCGTAGCTGACCGCGCTGAAGACGTTCTTGAAACCGTAGGCAAAGCTATAGAGGACCATCGGGAACAGAATCCCGATCAGGACTCCCACTACCGACCCCACCACGCCGATGACGGCGCTTTCGATGAGGAAAAGGCGGCGGATGAAGCCGGACAGCGCCCCCAGGCACTTCATGGTGCCGATCTCCTTGAAGCGCTCGGTCACCGACATCAGCATGGCGTTGGCGATCCCGATGATGGTCACCAGCAGTGAAATGGTGACGATCCAGAAGTTGCGGAATTTCTGCTGTTGCGTGCGCTTTTCGATTTTCGTTTTCTCATCGGCCATCCGTTTCCCGAAAAACAGCTCGCGCCGGATGCCGCTCGTTACGGGTATGCTGTAGGGTTTTCCCGCGTAGGTCCGCTCTCCCTGGGTGGTATCTTTCGAATCCAGGATCACCGGCTGCTTCATACCATGCGTCAAGATATTCGGGGGAATAGGACAATCGTCGCCTTGCCCGATAACCAGCACCACTTCCGCCCCGGCTGTCAATGCCGGGAGCTTCGCCGGTTCGAGTTTAAGGCCAGGTATCTGCAGCCCGTCGGCGCGGATCCGCAGTCCGATTTTATACAGGGTGACGATGGCTTTCCTTTCGTAGTCGGTGACCGGGCCGACCGCGAGCACGGCGATCTGCTGGTGTTTCGGGTTTTCGATCTGCATCTTGACCAGCGACACCATCATATCTTCCTTCATCTGCAAGTCCTCGTTCTTCTTCATAGCCGTCGAGATGTGCGAGCCGGCCAGCACGTTCATCAGGAAGGCAATGCCGAGCACGACGCCGGAGATCGTCACCAACGCGCGGCCCAGGCGGATTTTGATGCCCTGCAGGGCAATCTGCATCGCCGTCCCCATCGGCAACCTGACCTGTCTACCTATTGCTTCCATCTCTTACCTCACGTATTTCAGAATGGCGCCGGCGAGATCGCCTTGATAATCAGATTGAATGCCACCCCGATGAGCGCGATCAGCCCGACGCCGGTGCCGTAGCCGGCCACGATCACCGGCGCCATTTGCAGGAATTGCGTCTGCCCGTACCGTTTCTGGAAGTAGAAACGGCCGAGCAGCGCCCCGAATATGATAAATATCAGCCCGTGCGGCGCGGCGCCGACGCCGGTGATGAACCCGTAAATCGCCATGGTCGGCAGGTTGAGTATCGAGAGGATACTGAACATGATGATGGTGAATACCAGCGCGCTGCCGGCCACCACCGCCCCGCCGATATACCCGCCGCCGGCCACGTTGGGCTGCAAGGCCTGGAAGAACAGCGGCTGCGCGCCGCCGGACGGCAGGGTCATCGAGTAGGTGAGCACCTGGTTCTTCGCCGCCAGGTCCCACATCTTCTGCGCCCACGGGAAATTCTCGGACGGGATAGCGCTGGAATGCCAGATGAACCACCAGAAGAGGAAGCTCAGCACGAAGCTGAGCGGCACGATCACCAGGTTCGCCTTCACGTATGACCAGAAGTTGGTGCCGGTCAGCTCGGTCACGCGGAAGGACATCGCCTGCCCGGCGAACTGATCGCCGAGCGGCAGCGGTGCCAGCCACACCTCCACCCCTTTATAGCCGGAGAGCAGGAACGCGCCTTCGCGGAGCAGCGGGATCACCACCTGCTGGCCGTTGATGGCGAGGAGGCGCGTGTTGATGTAGGTAAAGAACGGCGTGTAGATCAGCGTGAAGAAGAGCAGGAACCAGATGATGTTGTGTGCTCCTGGCTGGACATTCCGCGGGCCGGGGAGTATGACCAGCAGATAATAGCACAGTCCCACCACGGTCAGCGCGGCGAAGAAGTAGATGATCAGCGCGAACCAGGGCGAGAAGTCGCCGCGTCCGGCGGGGGGTGTGCCCCAGATATTTTCGCGGCGGGCCACCCCGCTGGCGGTGGTCTGGCGGAGTTTCCGTCTTTCCCGTCCCTGCCGCAACAGATCGCGGCCCATCTGATAGAAGGCGATCAGCGCCACCCCCAGCGTCACGCCGATGCCGAAGCACATCCAGAAATCGACGTTGTTGCACCACTGCGTGTTGATGGTTTCCATGCCGGGCTGCCAGCGGGTGAGCACCCCGAATTTATACAGCAACGGGTTCATGACGAAGGTGAGCAGCACCGCGGCCGTCAGCCCCATCACCGCCCAGAAGGGCATGACCATGCCGAAAAGCAGGAGACCGAGGTCGATGACCACCCCGGTCGGCGTGGCGGGCAGGAAGCTCTGCGTCGCCGTGGTGGCGTCGTACCATGGCAGCGGGATGATCTGGATCGGTTTCGTCAGCAGGGCGCCGGTGATCAACGGGATGCCGATCTGGACGGTGGCGAAGATCAGGCCGATGATGGCGCCGATGGAGAAGACCCGCCACTTCCACGTTTGCTTCCGCTCGCCGGATTCCGCCAGCGCCATGGCGCCCTGCGCGTTGATGGGCGCGAAGGGGAACGGCAGCCGCTCCACGTCGGAGGTCAGGCGGAAGAAGAAATACCCCAGCGTGTAGCTCTTGATCGAGCTGATGACCGCCAGGAAGACGATGAGCAGGATCGGCATCAGCCATTCGATATGCCACAACTGGCGTTCGAGAATCGCCAGGCTGGTCGGCTGCGGCGCCCACCAGGAGGGGAACTGCCCGAACAGCCCGATGTCTTTCACCGCGTCGGAGCTGATGAAATACTGCCGGTAAATCAGATCGGCGATGGGACCGCCGGTGGCCATGGCGCCCGCGACATACAGCAGCACCACCAGCTCCTGCGTGCTCAACGTCTTCAGCGCCCGCCGGCTCACCTCGGAGAAGATGATCAGCGTCACCCAGGACGCGTTGATCGCCCCGCCGGTGATCAGGCTCAGGTAAATCGAGCCCGGCATCATCAGTAGGCCGCAGAACAGCGCGCCGGCGATGGAGGTCCAGGTGAAGCCGTTCTTGAACTCCTTCGGCACCGTCAGCAGCGAGCGATACATCTCCAGCTCGTGGTCACGGACCGCCGCGCCGGCGTCCTCCATCACAATGGCGTCGGGCATATCCTGGCCTTCCGCAACCGTGGTGGCGACAGCATTCTCGCGTACTTTATCATCAGGCAGGATGGGATTAGACATGCACCGTCTCCCGTGTCTCGTCAATAGTCGATGGCAGCGACACTAAAACGGGATCAGACATTCACCGTCTCCCGCGTCTCTTCAGTCGCCTGCGTTTTCGTGAACAGGTCTTTCGCTTCCTCAAACATTTCGGCGCGCTCCGCGTCGCTGACGGCGCGCCAATTCAGGAACTGTTTGCGCAGCGAGCCGAGGAACGGCATCACCGCGCGCTCCCAGGACGACATCGTGCCGGACAGGCGCTCGAGGGTAATGTGCGCGATGTATTCGTTCGTTTCCGGATCGGTCGGCAGGTCGATAGTCAGGCGCTGAGAGACGCCCAGGTCATACGGCTTGAGCCAGACCGTGGTCTCGATGCCCGGAATCACTCCCTTGCTGCGCACCTCCGCCTCGTCGTGATCCAGGCGTAGTTGCGGCGGCGCGCAGTAAAACGATCCGGAGCTCCCTTCCCCGTTCGCGTCGAGCCAGCGATAGAAGTAGCTGATCACCGCGATGCGATCGTGCGGGCTGAAGGTGAACGGCAGGTTGAAGCGCATCATGTCGCCGTCCGCCCTGGGCATCGACCAACTCATCTCGTCGGACGGCAGCGCCATCCGCGACGCCGTCCGCGCCGGGATGATGGTCGAGACCAGCACCGCGGTGACGATTGCCAGCGACGCGTAAATGGTCTCGATCGAGCTGTAATCCATGTTGAGACCGCTGGTCAGGTGGAACGCCACCAGCACGGATCCCGTGATCTGACTCAGCAGGTAGCCCAGCATGGCGCCGATAACCGCGTAAACGCACGCCTCCGCCATGAACATGAAGAACACGTGGTTCGGGGCGATGCCAACCGCGTTGTAGACGTAGATTTCATCCTTGCGCTCGTAAACCGATCCGCGCATGGTGTTGAACACCGTCATGGCGGCGATGAGAATCGGGATGAACAGCTCGAGCACCCCTTCCAGGGTTTTGCGGCGTGCCCGGTAGCCGTAATACGCCATGCCGCCTTTCGCGTAATAGGTGCCGATGCCCAGGCGTTCCAGGTATTCCTGAATGACGTTTTTTTGCGCCTGGAGGTCGATGCCATGGCGTTCCGGCAGGTCGGCGCGAAGCCGGTATGTTGTATCCGAGTCGGGCAGCAGCACCGAGCAATAGACGGCGATGTTCTGCTCTTCCGGCTGCAGCGTAGTCAGTGCCCCGCTGAGAATGATCACATCCCTGGCTTGCAGGCGCTCGATGTTCTTCGGGCGCGTCACCGAGCTGCTCGCCTCCTGGTTGGCCGCCTGGTTCGTCGAGGCAATGCGCCCCTGGTTGGTGGCACTGTTCAGGTCATACGGCAGGATCGACTGCCCGTCCATGCCGAGCATGGTGTCGAGCTTAACCGCGTCTAAGATGCCGCGCACGGTGAACTCCTGGCCGCGGATCGTCACCGTCGGCTCGCTCGTTTCGACATCCTTCTCCGTCAGGTTCAGTTCATCGGCCATGTTTTTAGGGATGATGATATAGTTTTTCGGCGAGCCGGGCGGCGCGACCGCGGCCATGTTGGGCGGCGGCAGGTAAAGGGCGTGCAGTTTATTCTCCGGCTGCCTGGTGAGCAGGTACTTGTCGATCCCGCTGAATTGCGGATCATTCCACTGCAGGATCATCGCGGCTTTGGCGACGCCGCGCTTGGGAATCTTCTGCCCGCCCCGCATGAATTCGCGGTCCACGTTGATCGTCGTGTTGAGCTTCTGAATTGCCGTCGGCGCGCCGCCGACGATCCAGCGCTGCACGGCGACCGGATACTCCAACCCGTATACTTGCTGAATATTCTGCAGCTCTACGTCGGTGATGGGTTGGAAGTTCGGATCGCGGCGCACGATGCCGTTCGACGGCGATTTGCCGGTCGGGTATTCGACGTCCACCAGGTTGGTGGATACGGAGGTGAAGCAGATCATCACGAAGGTGATGAGCACCAGCGTCACGCAGGTCAGGCCGGTACGAATTTTGCGCCGGCGCATATTGTTGAGGCCGAGCATGAACGCGGTGCCGATGACGCCTCCGCGGTTGACGTCGGCGCCTTCGACCGCGCCCTCCCGCCGCCGGATCGTCTTGATCACCTGCTGGAACTTGCCGCTGATCATGATGGTGACGATCAACGACAGCAGGAAGATGAGGAAGCCGAGCAGGATCACCAGCGGATTGCTCACCATTTTGAATGCCGGGTGGAACTGCCGCAGCAGCACGAAGAAGATAATGAAGAAGGCGCCCACCGCCAATAGTTGCTTGCGGATGTCGGTAAAGCCGAACACCAGCTTCTCGAAGAAGAAGACGAACGGCACCAGGATGGCCAGATACCAGATGATGCCGAACACGGCATTTGAAATTTTGCTGCGGATCACCGGGTGGTTGTTGATGGCATGGGCGAAGCTCTTGCCGGCCGCGTTGACGGCGGAGAAGGGATCGCCCTTCGCGCGCAGCTTGTTGGCCTGATCCAACCAGGCTTGCCCCTGTTGCTGTGATTCGAGCATCTGGTCGTCGGCCATGAAGTAGTTGTTCTGCAGGATCAACCGCTTCAGGTTCGTGCGCAGCATCGATCCCGCGCCGTCGAAATAGGGGAACGGAATGTTCGGCCAGTCGGCGGCCAGGTAGCCGTAACCGTAGAGCTCCGGCTCGTCGATGGGCTGGTGATAGACGCCGATCATCTCGGGCGTCAGCTTGATGTCACTCAGGTCCTGCAGGGGAGTCACGCCTTCCGGCTTATTTTCTTTCCTGACGTTCAGCATGAATGCCCGGTAGATTTGAATGCTCGGATTGGACGGGCTGCCGTCCTTCATGGCAACGTAGAAATTGGTATCCGGCGGTATGTAGGCGGTGATGCCCGGACCGAGATTTTCCGGGTGGACCGCTTCCGGCGGCTGCATCCCGACGCTCTGCATGAACTCGAAGGCCGGGAAGGCGTTGAAGGTCTTCGGATTGATCTTCTGGTAGCAGGCCACCTGGGTGCAGCGGAACAACGACAGGTTGAGCTGCTTCATGCCGTTGCCGCCCACCATGAGCTGCAGGTCGTCCACCATCTCGTTCTGGAACATGCCGCGCGTGTCGGAAACGTATTTGTAGTAATGGATGCGGCCTTCCTTATCGAAGCGGGCGGCATCCACGGTGATCGCTGGCCAGGGGGGTTTTGACAGGTATTTAACCTCATATTGGCCGTAGGGGTTGACCTGCAGGATGGGGTTGAGGACGATGCCGCGTAAGGTCGGCGACGGCGTGGGGTTGGGCGAGGTGCCGCCCCAGATGATGTGGGCGAAGGTCTGCTGTCCCATCGGGTGCGTCGGCACGATGGAAGCCGTCCCGGCGGAGGTATACAGCGTCCCGTAGCAGGAGACGAACTCGCGCAGACCGGGCACCGGTGGAATGCGTTTGAATGTCATGCGCCCGCGGGCGATGGCGAGCAGCGTCCGCCCGATGACCGGCATATACTCGCGCACCAACTCGGTTGAAATGCTGTCGAAGGTATCGTCCGGCATGCCCAGGCGCGCGGGGAAGAATTTCTTGTTGGCGATGGTGAAGGCCACCTCGCTGTGGCGGAACCAGATTTCCGAAGCCAGATTGTTCTGGATGGGCGCGTCGCCCGGATTGCCGGTCAGGTCCTTGGTGCCCCAGCTCACTACCTGGAATTCCGGATCGGCGCCTTTGATGAGCGGAACGTATTCCTGCAGCGTGTTGCGCAAATCCGTGCTCTGCGGCTCCACCTTGGTGCCGGGCAGCGGTATGCCGGCCAGCACGCACAGGTCCTTTTCCTTCTGCGTGCCGCCGGAATACAGCTCCAGGTTCACGGTGAGCATACGGTCATATCCCCCGGGCCGGTCTTTGTCGGGCACGAACAGGTCGCGAAGCTTGCTATTGTCTTCCAGCTCGGCGATCTGCTCGGTGTGGTAGGCTGCCAGTTGCGTGAAATACGCCCGCGCCTTCTCGCGATACCTCCACTTCGTAAAGTACCCCTTGCCCGGGTTCTGCAGGTTCAGGTGATAGGCCACCATCCAGAACGGCGTGGTGATGACATTGCCAGCCTCCGTATCGAGCTGTTTCTTGTCGATGTAATCGAGCAGCAACGGATCCTGGTTCGCGCGTTTCTTCCGTTCCTCATCCGAAGCCTTCGCCACGTCGAAATCCTTGATGAAGGTCGGGCGGCCTTTCCGAATCCATTCGATGCGCGCCTGCAGGTAATCTTCGCGGACATCCAGATTCACTTCGCCGGCGACGGTGGCAAACGCTTTCTCGAACCACCGGCGGAAGGCCGGAGCCTGCTGCATCCACCGGGCGCGATACGCGCCGTTGTATGCCTCCGTCCAGGATTCGTCGGAGTCGATGATCTCGAGCGCGCGCCGTACGTAGTTCAGCCGATCCTTGTTCGTCTTGATCTGCTCCTCGAAGGTTTTGTAGTCCTGGTAATCCTTCGAGAAACGCTCGATGGCCTGGAGCAATTGATAAGTGCCGAGCTGGGCCTGGCAGCGCCCGGCGATGGCGATGAAGATGACATCGCGCTTCAACTGCCCTTTGTAAGGGGCCAGCGCGCGGGCGAATTCGAGCAGCGCCGCCAGCGAGATCGCCTGCTCGGCGCCCGGCGCCATCTCCGGAATGAGCGAGTAGCTATCGTAGTAGGCGGTGACCACCAGCGCTTCGCGCGCGTTGCCGGCGCCTTTCAACACGCCGATGATATTCTTGACCGGTTTGGATTGCCAGCTTACCTTGCAGCGGACGGTGAGCGTCTGCCCCGCATACTTCTCCAGCGGGCCGCGCACGTAGAAACGCGGATATTGCACGTCATACTGCGTGACCATCGAGCTCCACGGCAGCGGCATATTGAGATCCGGATTGCGATCCGCGTCGCTTTCCTTCACGATGACCGCCTTGACGTCCATGGAGGCCAGCGCCGGCCAGGCCACCCCACTCATGCCTTGATTCAGCACGATGCTCTTTTCCAGCGGTTTGCCCACCAGGTCCAGCGGATTGGTGGAGTCGGTCACCACCAGCTTGCCGCTGCAGCGCTGTTTCAGCTCCTTGTCGATCGCCGCCTTTTTATCCTCTGCCTTTGTCAGGCCTTTCACTACGTCTTTCAGATCGACGTAGTGAGTGACGGCGGGCACCAATCCCGACGGCTCGAAGGGGTACAGCGTGACATCGGGCAACGGCCGGCCTTTTTCGTCCAGCAGCTCGCAGATGGTACGGTAGGGCGACGTCGGGTCTTTCTCGATCTCCGGCACCACCACCTGGAACCGCTGCTCGATCACGTCCAGGCCCGCCTGTTTGAACGTCTGCTCGATCAGGCGCTCGGTGTTGTAGCATCCGGGCGAACCGGCCAGGCGGCCGACCTGGCGCGGATCGCCGGTCTCGCCTGCCGCTTTGATCTCCGCAAGGCGCTGCTTCAATCCCTGCTCGGTCAGCTCGTTCAACAACGGTTTCTCGTTGTAGTCGCTGTCGAACGGCATGTTGGGCCTGCGCTCCGGCGGCTCGGCGTAGTGGATGAACACCCACAGCGCCACCACGATCAGCGCGGCAAACGCCACGCCGACCACCAACTGACTCAGTATGGAAGAGTTGTTTTTCATCATGGCCACGAGCAATACACGGTCGTCATCCCATGCGCCTGGAAATAGAAGCCCACGATCTCAAAGATGATGATCGAGGCCATACAGGCCAGGAACATGCCGATGCTGAAGGGGACGAGACCCTTCCTGATGGTATGGGCGCCGCCGATCCGCAGCGTGATGAAACGGACCGCCCACGCCAGGAAACAGGTGAACCAGAAGACATATCCGAAGTGGGACCCGGCCAACACATACCCGAGGGGATGCAGCGGGAACCACATGAAAGTCTGGCGGAGGAACGCGAAGAAGAGGGTCAGCACGAATCCGATGCCCATCCCCTTGGCGTTGATGTTGTTCGCGAAATCCAGCGGCGCGGTCTTCGGGTTCGCCAGCTTATTGGTCGCAAAGGCGCTGTCGGCCGCCACTTCGCCCGGCACATAGTTCTGGGCCAGACTGAAATACCAGGTGCCCTGGATATACGGCCAGGAGTAGCTGAAGTTGTCGGCGCCCTTTCCGTAGGCCCAGCTCATGAAGGTGAAGCCGCCGATAATCAGGCCGCCCAGCAGTCCCAGCGTCAACCCCCACCCCACGTCCCGCGGGCGCACCTTGAAGTGGCGGCCCAGCTCCATCATCTCCACCTGCGCCGGCGCGACGAAGTAGAAGCAGGACACGCCGATGAAGCCGCTGACAATGGCGGCCACCAGCATGCCGGTGGTGCCGAAGGTCACAAACCCGCCCAGCGCTCCCACGAACATCATGCCGAAATACGGCGACCAGTACCCGAAGGGCAGCCCGGCCTCCGCGCGCAGCTTGCTGGACGTCAACCCGCAGATCAGGATCCAGCCGAAGAACAGCAACGCGGCTTTCAGACCCATCTTCGTCCACACGCCCCACACCCCGATGGTGATGAGTGAGGCGATGACCATGATGAAGGCCGTGCGATAGGAGACCACCTCCGTATGGTCAGCGCGCGGCTTCAGGCCGAAGATCTGCTTGAACACATTCGCCAGGTGTCGGCGCGCGGTGACCAGCGCCAGCAGCGCATACCCGATGAACGCGCCGATCACCTGCGACCATTGCCAGGGATAACCCTCGTAGCGGGTGAAGTTGAAGGCCTGTCCGAAGACGTACCAGAGCTGGAAGAGGAAGAAAAACACCCAGATCGACAGCAGCAGGTCCGTTTCGATGAGCAGCGCGATGGAGAAGAGCGAGAACACCAGGTTGACGCCGGCCTGGTTGAGAAATGCCTTCAGCAGCGGCTGGGTGACGTAGCCACCCAGCGTTTTGGACAGCCACATGTCGCCCCAACTCGGCGCGGGCACCGACGGCACGTAGAAGTGAATGCCCTTCAGCAGCACCAGCGGCATCATGACGGCAAAACCAAACCATAACACCCGATTGGAGAACAGCTTGCGCAGCATGTCGCCCAGATCAACCGCGTCATCCCCGAAGAACTGCCGCGGGAAAAGGTTCATCGGATAGGTGAAGCGCTCGCTCTCCACCCATTGCTTGCGCAGCATCACGTTCAGCCCGAAAAAGCCCATGAACAGCGCACCGATGAGCAGCGACCAGGCGAACATCGGGATGATCCACTGCTGCAGCGGAATGAAGCCCTGCAGCAGATACCCCAACCCCGCCAGGCTGAGCATGCTGTCCGGCTTGATCACCATGTTGTTGCGCTCGTTCGGCGGCAGGTAATTGGGATTATCCTCTTCCTTGCCGTCCGGCCCGATGATTTTCTGCTGCAGGTTCCGTTTCCGCGCTATATACACGCCGGTGAAGGCGGTCTCCACGCCCTTCGAATTGAAAAACTCCACGTCGTGGATGGTGAGCTGACCGGGACCCATCAAGCCGATGGCGAGGGTGAGGTGATCCTGCAATTCCGTGGGGATGATGACGGGGCACTTGCCGATGCGCTTGAGCCCGGTGGGATTGGCGAAGGTTTTCGCCGTCATGCTGGCGTCCAGCAGCACGGTGCGCATCGACCCGCCGTCCACCGACATGCGGACGAAGTAATAGGAGCCGCTTTTGAATCCGGTGGCATTGACCAGGCAGGAGAAGAGATAACTCTCACCGGGTGTTAAAATCTCGGTGCGCTTCCCGCCGGCGTCGCGATATCGGGGGATGGTATATTCGAGCTGGGAGCGCACGGTATCCTTCTCGGCATTGACTAACCGCGGCAGCGTCCATGCCGCGCCTTTCCATTTGATCCGCTGAACGGTGTCGTCTTTCGTGATGATTGTCAAGGCGTTTTCATTCACGCGGTAATCAATCGAGTAATATTGCGTGACCTTCTGTTGCTTCCCGCCGGCGGCGGCTTTCAGCTCGCTTGGGGATGATATCAGTGCGCCTTTCGCGTTGAGAGAATAATAGTGCTTGATATCTGTTTTGCCGCCGGCGGTCTTCAGATCATCGGCGATGGTTTTCAGGGCGCCGCTATCGGAGAATGCTTTGGCGAGATCGTTATATCGCTTTTCATCATCCTTATTGCTGGCGCCGGCCTTCAACTCGCTGGTGATGGCCTTCAGGTCTTCATCCCCCTGATTATCGCCCAGATCGCTGACTGCCAGAACCTTCTCCTTCCCGCTGAGGGTGGTCTCGATCTTGACCAGCGCAGGGACGAATTGCGTGTTTACGGCCAGTTTGACTCTGTCCTGCTTGTAGTCCCCCTTGGTGCCGGTGACGGTGAATCCTTCCAGTCCCACCAATCCCTGCACGAACCGTCCGTTGATTACCAGGTTCTCGCCATGCGGCCAGAGCATCGACGGCAGGCTTTCATATGACTTGAAATCCTGATTGTGCGGCAGCGCGGCGATCAGGCCGAACAGGCGGTGCCAGAGCCCCTGGGTCATCAGCGGCGCGGCGATCAACAGCGCCGCGTAGATCACCACCAGCTCCGCGGTTACCAGTCCGAACGAGCGGCGGAAACGATACAACAGCGCGGCAATGAAGAGCACGATGACCAGGGTGGTGACGGCGCCGTTCGGCGGGGAATTCTCCAGCAGCGCATCGCCGCCGGCGCCCAGGAAGCAGGTGTGATATTCGTTCCACATGCCCATGAGCAGCAAGGCGAAGAGGCAGACGACAAAGGAGCGGAAGGTCAAACCGCGCCGGGTCTCCCCCGTCCGAGCGGTAGGGGGCGGCGTTTGTTTGGGTAGGGTTGAGACAGACAATGCCTTACACCTTTATCGAAGAATAATCCGGCGCCGGCACGACGACCGCTTCAACTGTCCGGTCAAGCCCGTCGCGACGGATTGGAGCGTCACCGTGGGCGACCATTCATGCGCACTCCCGAGTTATGAAGAGGGCTATGGATCGTCTGCAACAGGATCGGACTGCCGCCGGAATCTCTATTCGGCGCTGCCGTACTGTATCCCTTCCTCACTCCAGTGTCAAGTGTTGTCATCGGTTATCACAACACCGAAACCTTGCATAAACCGGCAGGCGTGCTCCGATCGTGCCATTCGTCCATGGGAAGATCCTGCATGCCGGGGGGACTGCATCGCGGAACGCTCCAGCGAAAATCCACGTATGAACTGACACGCGTTACCTGGAAAAGTTTCGTAGAACCGGCAACTCCAGCCGACAATCCCCTCGCGTTCATTGACCCTCCCTGGCGTCTCCGCTATACTATATGCGTTGTCCGACGATGCCCGGTGGCGCAATTGGCAGCGCATCAGACTTTGGATCTGGGGGTTGGAGGTTCGAATCCTCCCCGGGCAGCCACTCATTTGCCGAGCACCTTGAAGAGCTCAACGAATCGGATGACCCCCGGCCCGAGGATGACGACAAAGAGAGAGGGAAAGATGAAAAAGACCAGCGGGAAGAGCAGTTTCATCGGCATTTTTGCCGCCGCTTCACGAGCCCGTTGACTGCGGCGCTCGCGCGCCGTGTTGGCCTGGGTGCGCAGCACCTTCGCGATGCTGATGCCCAGTATTTCCGCCTGCATAACCGCCGCAACAAAGGAGATCAAATCCGGCACCTGGGTGCGACGGCCCATCTCGCGCAATGCCTCAGCGCGCGATTGCCCCAGTCGCACCTGTTCCAATACCCGCGCTAACTCCATCTTCAGTGGGCCGGTCGTCTTCTCCACCACCTTCTGCACTGCCCCATCAAAACCGAGCCCGGCTTCCACGCTGATAACCAGCAGATCGAGCACATCGGGCAGTGAGCGGCGGATGGAGATTTGCCGCGACTCGATGATCCGTTGGAGTATGATATCCGGCAGCCAGATCCCGATCCCGATGATCAATCCGATGGCAACCCACACGAAGACTGCCGGGAGTTCCACATAGCGCAACCCTAACAATCCGAGTGGAATCATCATTCCGGCCGAGAGTATCTTCGTCCCAAAATACTCAACCACGCCAAAGTTACGCGGGTTTCCTGCCATGTCCAGTTTCGCGCGAGTTTTTTCGAGAACGCCGGTAGGCGTCATCGTTATGATGGTCCCTCCCAGCGATTTCAGCGCCGGCAACAGCACCCGGTCAACGAAGCTCGGGACAGCATCCTCCCGTGCTCCCCACGCCTGGGGGGGAGAAGATAACAGATACTCGTCAATCCGCTTGTTTGCCACCGCGGCCCTCGGCCGCAGGATGATACTCACAATGAGGCATACCAGTACAAAGATCAATGCGCTAATAATGACCGGCATGGCGGTGAACCTCCTCGACTAGAAATTAAGCTCCAGCATGCGCTTTATCAGCAATCCTCCGATAATCTGGAGCACCGCGGCACCCAGGATCAGCAGGTGTCCGATGGACGTTTTGAAAAGGGTCGACATGTATGAGGGATTGAGAAACATGATAACAAATGCCATCACGATCGGAAGGATGAAGAGAATGATGCCGGAAATTCGACCCTCCGCCGTAAGCGTATCGACCTCTCCGCGGATGCGCTGTCGCTCGCGCACTGTGGCGGCGACAATTTCGATCACTTCCGCCAGGTTGCCGCCGACATCCAATTGGATGAGGATGGCGGTGACGGCAATGTCCAGATCCGGCAGGGGCACGCGTTGTAACAGGCGTGCCAGCGCCTCGGGCACTCCAAGGCCGACGGCCGTTTCGTCGAGCACTTTGGCGAATTCCACCGAGATGGGCGGTCTCATCTCGTCCCGTATGGCCTGTATCGCTCTCAGAAGCCCATAGCCCGAGCGCAGGGAAGAAGCAATCAGCATCAGGGCATCCGGGAGTTGATTCTCGAATTGCCGCAGCCGCCTGTTTTGCAGAGCGATGAGTGTCATCCAACCGCCTGCGAAAGCCAGGATAATCCCTGCCGCGGCGGCAAGCGGTCCCAACAGCAGCCATCCGCCTGTCGCGAGGGTGAGCGCTGCCACGGTCCACGCTGCCATGAACTCGTCGGGCCGCCAGTTGAGGCCGGCCCGTCCGAGCAGGCGCTCCAGGGCATTGTACCGGCCAACACGCTCCAGCATCGAGGAGAATAGCGGGAAACGATTGTTGCGCTCGAGCTGACCCGCGCCCTGCCCGGCGATCATTTCATCCTGGCTGATCATCGTTAGCCGTTTTCCCACTCGCCAGAAGCCTGCACTCGCCAAATGGAGGATGAGCGCGGTCAGCGCCGAGGTGCCGACCAGGACAAGCATCGAGATACCCCATGCGTTCATTATTTACCTCCCGGCGGCGTGAAGATGTCGGGGGAAAGGTAAATGCCTTTACTCTCCAGCAACGGTAGAAATTTAGATCGCAATCCGGTGGCGACGTGCTGGCCGATGACCTTTCCATCCTTGTCCACGCCCTGCTGGCGGAAAACGAAGACGTCCTGAAGCACGATCACATCCCCCTCCATCCCCTGGATCTCGGAAATATGCGTGATCTTGCGGCTGCCGTCGCTGAAGCGCTGCTGATGGATGATCAGGTGCATCGCTGAAGCGATCTGTTCCCGGATCGCCCGCGAAGGCAGATTCATGCCGGCCATCAGCACCATCGTCTCCAACCGTGCCAGGGTATCGCGCGGGCTATTGGTATGCGCCGTGCTCAGCGAGCCGTCATGACCGGTATTCATGGCTTGCAGCATGTCCAGCGCCTCGGCGCCGCGCACCTCTCCCACGATGATGCGTTCCGGGCGCATGCGCAGCGCGTTGCGCACCAGCATGCGAATGGTGATCTCTCCCTTCCCCTCCAGGTTGGGCGGCCTGGATTCCAGTCGCACCACGTGCTCCTGCTCGAGCCGCAGCTCCGCGGCATCTTCGATGGTCACGATGCGTTCACTTTCAGGGATGAAGGAGGAAAGCAAATTGAGCGTCGTGGTTTTGCCGCTGCCGGTGCCCCCGGAGATGACCAGGTTCAGCCGACCGATGACGCACGCTTTCAAGAGGGCCAACATCGGTGGGGTGACGGTCTGAAAGCGGATCAGGTCTTTGGAAGTGAAGGGAATACGTGCAAACTTGCGGATGTTGAGACAGGGCCCAACCAGCGACAGCGGGGGGATGATGGCATTGACGCGGGAGCCGTCGGGCAAGCGAGCATCCACCATCGGGCTGGCCTCATCGATGCGCCGACCGAGGGGAGTCACGATGCGATCGGTGATCCGCAGCACATGGGCATCGTCACGGAATTTGATATCGGTCAGGAAGAGCTTCCCATCCCGCTCCACGTATACCTGATTGGGCCCATTGACCATGATCTCCGTCAAGGTGTGGTCTTCGATGAGGGGTTGGATGGGCCCGTAGCCATTCACCTCGTCATAGACCTCTTGCAGGATGCGGTGTTGCGCCCGGCTGGTCAGGGGGGGGATGCCCTCGGTGCTGACTTTGTCCAGGGCGGCGCGGATCTTGTCCATCATCCGCTCGCGTGAAAGCCCCGCCAGTAATTTGGGGTCCACCTCTCCCAGCAACTTGATATGCACCCGTTCCACCAGGTCAAGGCGCTGTTCCCGCGTCAACCCGCCCATGCCTTCGAGGCTGTGTTCGCCCACTTGATAGAGCACTCGTTGTCCTTGCTCGGTTATCGTGTGCATCGCGTATTCCTCTGGAATCAGCCTGTTCCCTTAACGGGGTCAATTGACAGGCAGTCCTCATAATGCTCCGTTCACCAGCTTTTCCACCAGTTGCTGAATACTGCGGGAGATCGGTGCCTGGGGGTGGGTGAGGACGAAAGGCACTCCCTCGTTGATCGAACTCACCACGATACCCGAGGCATTGGGAATGCTGCCCGTGGCACGTTGGCCGAAAGCCCGCTGAATTTCGGCTCCCTGGAAGCGGTTATGGCGATCCATCCGGTTGAGCACCAGGTGAACGCGCTCCATGGGCACCGACCACTCCTGCAGCATCTGATAGAGCTTGCGCGTATCATTCAGCGTCGTAAGGTCGAAAAGATTCACGACCAGCACCACCGCGGTGGCATGCGTCAGCACGTAGGTGGTGGCTTCGTAGAGTATGGGGGGCACATCCAGCACGATAAAGCGATATTTTCGCTTCAACATGCTCAGCACCGCGCGCAAGATCTTCGCGTTCAGCATGTTGAGATCAACCGGGATATTGCTGCTCACCAGTACCTTCAACCCTGATTTGTGCTCGGTCAGGTGTGCCTCCACTAACTCCTCGTCGATGTCATTGACGGACGGCAGCATCTCCAACAGCGTCCGCTTTGGCCGCAGATTCAACATTAGGGCGATGTCCCCGAATTGCGAATACAGGTCCAGCAACACGGTCTCGCCGGGATATTTTTGGGCCAGGATCACCGCCAGATTGGTTGACAGCGTTGACTTGCCGATGCCGCCTTTGGCGCCGGAAATCGCGATAACCCGCGGCATCGAATGCGGGTCCAGCATCGTGCGGAACTCCTGTGACTCACGCTTGCTTCCCAGGGATTGAATGGCGTGCAGCGCATCGAGCATCTCTGCGGGGGCGATGGGCTTGCCGATAATCTCCTTCACTCCCGCCCGCATGGCCTGTCGCAGTATATTGTTGGGTTTCGCGCTCATCAGTACCGTGGCCACCTGCGGGGCGGCCAGCCAGATAGTCTCCGCGGCAGACATGCCGTCGATTTCTGCCAGGTTCTCATCCAGCAGTGCCACCTCCGGATGTAACTCCACTGCCATCCGGCAAGCCTCGGGGCCATCCTCGGCAATGCCGACCACGCGAAGATTTGGCTGCTGCCCCAGGATGTCGGCGATCTGCCTGCTCTCCGGTCCGTCGCCGCTGGCGATCAGGATGCGCGTGATCTCTGCGTTATTTGCCAAGGGCATCGTTTCCTTCTCCCATCTTGCGCAGCTCATCCTGTGTCCGAGCCGCGGATGAAGCCTCGGTCACAATGGTCGGGGTGACGAAGACCACCAGCTCCGTTTCGAGCTCCTGCTTGTCGGTGCGCTTGAAGAGCTCGCCGACCAGCGGGATATCACCCAACAGGGGGATCTTATGCTGGGTGCGGGACCGCTCCACCTGATACAGCCCTCCGATGACCAGCGTCCGGCCGTTCCGAACCTGGAGCACGCTGTGCACCTTCCGCGTCTGCAGCGCCGGCAGCCGGATGCCGCCCACGACCACGGCGTTGCCGTAATCCAGGTTGCTCACTTCCGGCGCCACGTCAAGGTTGATGATTTCGCCGTCGCTGCTGATCAAGGGCTTGATGGCCAGCTTGACCCCGAACTCCTTCCATTCCACCTTGATACTCTCTGCCGTCTCTATAGGGATGGGGATCTCACCTCCCACCAGGATTTCCGCCATGTGTCCCTCGGTCACCAGCAGGTTCGGCTCGGCCAGGATCCGCGCTTTGTTCGCAGTGACGAGTGCTTTCAGCCGGGCACTGATCCCCTCCAGCCTGCGGATCGGCCCAAATTCGTCCAGGGGAAATGGGCCGGTGGACTCCTCTCCGAAGAGAATGGGCTGATCGTGTGCGCCCTCCTCATTCAGGCCCCCCCAATCCACGCCAAGCTCCCGCAAGGCGGACCTGTTGATTTCCACCGCCTTCACGCGCACCAGGATCTGCCGTGGTTGAGCAGTCGAGGTGGTCACCATGTCGATGGCGGTGACCTTGTTCCCCAGCGCCCGCAGGATCTGATCCAGGCGTGCCCTCTCCTCGGGAGTCGCCACGCCTTCGAACAGCAGAAGGCCATCGGCGAGTATACTGATCCGGATGCTCGTCCCCATTACGCGCCGAATCTCCTCGATATCGAGCACGGGTACCACCGCAGCCGCACGGACGCGGATCAGGTTTACCATGTTGGGAACGTAGGCCTTGGCGATCACGTCGGCACGCTTCACCTCATCGGCGGTCTCCACCTCACCTTCCAGGATGACTACCTCGTTGTGCTCGGTGACGCTGATCGCCGGGCGGGCGATCGCCTCCTTGATCTGCGCCACGATCTCTGGCATGCGTGAAGGCGGAGGACTGACGACGACGTGAAAGAGATGCGGCCCTATCTTGTCCCAGACACACAGGTTCGCTTCCCCCGCCTTTTTGGCGATGAGCATGATCTGGATTTTCGACAGCTCCGCATAATCGAGCACTGACGGGTCGGAGACCGTCAGCCGCTCGATGCCGCGAAAGTCCAACACCTCCGATCCCCCAACCCGCAGGGACTTCTCGATGGGCGGACCGGCGGCGACAGGCTCCGTCCAATCGCTGATGGGCATGCTGACGACGCGAATCAGATTCTCCACCTTGGGAGTGTAGGCCCTGGCGATTACGTCGGCACGCTTCACCTCATCAACGGTCTCCACCTCGCCTTCCAGGATGATCACCCCGTTGTGCTCGCTGATGCTGATCGCAGGGCGTGAGATCGCCTGTTTGATGCTCATCACGATCTCGGGCAGGTGTGAGGGGGGAGGGGTGACGACGATATGAAAGGTATGCCGGCCCACCTTATCCCAGACATACAGGTCCCCTTCCCCCGCCTTTATGGCGACGAGCATGACCTGGACCTTTGACAGAACCACATAATCGACCACCGAAGGATCGGAGACCGCCAGACGCTCGACGCTCTGAAAGTCCAGCAGTTCCGACCCCCCGATTAGCATCGTTTTCTCGGTGGGCGGACCGGTGGCGCCCACCTGCGCCCAACCACTGCTGGTCAGGACGATGAACAGGCCGGCTATGAGTGCTGCCAGGACGATCCGGCAAACGGTTTGCCACGTGGAATGGCGTTTCCCTTTCATCTCATTTCCTCTTTCTCCGCCTGCCATCACAGGCAGTGCATTTTCAGTATTACAACCGCACTCTCGAAAACACGTGGCTGTATGAGTTCTGCGAAGCTGACGATTGCTGTGCTGCCATATAGGCCGTACCGGGCATGCGTGCATGATTCCGTAAGATAAAGTGCTGTAGGCCCTTGGCGCTCTCGACAGGACAATTTGTTGTCGTAGAACGAACTCAACCCGCACTATCGGTTGCGTCATCATTGCCCGGAGGGCCATTTTCCCGTCTGGAAGAGACGGGAAAACCTAGTATTCTCGGGATCTCAAACTGGTCCGGCGCATCATTGCGTCAGGATCGGATACGCGCGGCATCGTTTAGCGATGTCGGACCCTCCCATGCGGCAGGTTCGCATAGGAGAAATCCGGCAAAGATCATCGTGCCTGCATGATCTAATTCGCATTCACCTCGACGGTGGTTTTCTGCGTCCCCCGAATCGTCTCCACACTGAGCGCATCGTGTGGGCGCGGTGTGCTCCTCACCGACCGGGGAGGAGCCTGGGTAGGCGGTGATGATATCCTGTAGGCGGGGGGAGCCGAGGAGCTTAACCTCGGTGGCGGCGTTAAGGTTGTCCTGGCAGGACCGGAGAGCCGGGTCCCGATGAGCGCATCACTGCGTATCCCGGTCAAGGCCAGCACGGTCCGGTCTTCTGCCGGCCGCAGGGTGAGCCGCAGTTTACCCCCGGATTCTGCCAGGATGAGCTTCTCCGCCTGTTCGGGGGTGACCGCCAGTGTGGCATTGGCTTGCTCCTTGGGGCGGGCGGTTTTGTTGGCGGCTGGCCTTTTTTCGTCCTCAGGACGTATTTCCGGCCCGATTGCCAGCAGCGTGACGTCCTGCAGCACCGTCTTGGTGACCTTCAGTTTATCCACGGTGAAGGTCGCCGCCACATCAACCCGATCACCCGGCTTCAGGAAACCGGCAACGCCGATGATGGGGTCCAGCGCCACTGCAACCGCACGCTTCCCATCAGGCACGGCGTAAGCCAGCCCCAGCGAGGCTGTTGGTGGCGCCACGGCCTTTCGCGGTACCGGCTCATTTGCCATCAGTGAAGACATGGCGACCTGACCGATCACCTCGTGCACCGAAGTGGCGCAGTTGGCCGGCAGCGTCGCGGCTGGTCGCGCTTGTTCACGCACTGCCGTGGGCTCGATCACCGTGCGCGCGGCGATCGGTCGTGTCGTGACCACCACCGAGATCGGCTGCGTCATCCTGGCCGCGCGCGTTCTTTCCCTTGCCAGGAATCGATACGTCAGCAACGCCGCAAGCAGTCCGGCACACAATGAGATCAGGATGATACTTCTTCTCGTCAATGTCATCGATTCTCCCCTTTACTCAGGTCGTTCTCCCGTTTCGTCGCCTGGTCGAATAGTGAAAATACCGTTATCTGCACCACAAGCTACCTCCAGGCGTACGGTTGACCTGGTCATAAATCACGCGCAAGGAAAACGGCGGGGTGTCGGTCTCACCCGCTCATTCAATCAACCGGAAGGTGGATAAACCGTAGTCCGGCCCCGAACCACCTGCGTCGGGAATGGTATAACTGATGAAGTATCCCGTCACTTCCTGGCCCTGCATGGATTCAACCCAGAAGGCGGCGAAGCCAAGTACCTCCACCTCCGTGCGCCCATTGCTTAGAGGGCTGATGATCGGCAGAATGACGACCCGAGGATTGCCGTAGTCATAGTTGTCCCAGGTATCATCCGCCCAGGGCTCGACACTCGCCCGTTCCGTGAGGGAATCATCATCTGTAGAGATGGCCTGGCGGGTCGGCCCGATCATGTTGCCCGGTTCGGTTGCCACCTGATCTCCCACCTCGACCTGCCCGTTGAAACCCCATTTAATATCTTCGTTATACACGCTGCCGCCGCTGCTGCCATCACCCAGGCTGCGCTCGAGAGCCAACGGATAAAAGTTGCCGCCAACCTTCCCCACGGTCCCGTCGGAAAGATCGCTCTGGCTGCCCACCTTCAGCGTGTAGAGCACCCCATTGTTATAGTCATAGGGATTGCCGTAAGCGTCGTAGTAGGGGATACCCCAGGGCGCCACCCGCCCGTTCACCCAGCCGACGGGCCCGCTCCTCTCCACCACGGCATAAGCGGAAACCGTCCGCGACTGAAAGCCCAGGATATTCGCGAAGCAATACTGCACATCCAACTGTCCATCCACGCGGATCTTGGTCGCTCCCGCCTCGGTAAAACCATTTTCCGGAAAGGAGATCTGGTAGGTGGTCATGGAGTTGGCGTCCGCACATTCGGAAGCCTTCAGCGTGGACTTGGCCTGATTGGGCAGTTCCATGCCGCCGGCAAGTGCCGACGCATCGCAGGAATTGATCAGAAACTGGCGGGCAACATATAGTCGGCTGATATCGACCGCGAGGGCCGTCATCCCCAGTAGCGCCACCAGCAGCGCTGCCACCATGACCAGCACCGTCCCTTTTTTTCCTCTGGGCTTGCCTGCTCGCATCGCGCTTTCCTCCCTCATCCGGATTATTCATGAAGTGCCCGTAGCCGCATCCCTTTATGGGTGCGCGGGCGCTTCATGAATAATCCGGGCTAAACCCGATGTGCCGGAGCCGTATATCCGCATAAAAGAATCAGTGCGGCTGTCGAGAAAATGACTCGTCGGGAATCACTCGCGGCGCATCACCACTTTAGCGTGCAGCGGAATGGTATTGTTTTCCGCGCCCGTCAACCATGAGAAAAAACTCCCCGTCACCAGATGATGTGGCCAGTCCAAAGACACCTGAATCAGGCTCCCCGGGGGCGCGTCGTTCACTTCTCCGGCGGACGTGTCACCGAGGGTATATGGGAAAGTTTGTCCGTTATCGGTGGAATAGGACATGATAATTTGCATCTCCTGTTGGTTGGGCAGCGTTAAGGCGGAATTGGTGATGCGCTGTGTGATATCCGCCAGCGGGTTTCGTACTGCGGCTATCCGGCTCCCCTCGCGCGCTGCCTGCTCCAGGGTGAGCTGGTGCATCACCATGATGCCGAATTCAATGATTCCCAGCAGCAGGAAAATCAGCAGGGGAACGATGAGCGCAAACTCGACCAGCGCAGCCCCTCTCCTCCTTCGGTTATTCGCTCTCAACCGTTCCATGTTGACAGTGCTCCTTCATGCACCCAATGCCAGCGCGACCAGCACACCCATGGTGATGGCAGGGGAATAGGGTATCTTCCCCACCATGGATCCCATCGCCAGGTCGGTTGAGATGCCGGCCGCGTTTGAAATCATATTGGTCATCATATTGGCTGCCGTTTGCTTCAGCATGCGCCGCCTGGCAATAACCACCAGTGCAAGCACTCCCCCGACCACCCCCGTGAAGAGCATCGCCCGGATGGTGAAATGGAATCCCTGCAACGCTCCAACTGCCATCAGCAATTTCGTGTCCCCGCCGCCAAGTTTGGTGAGAGGAGAAAGCAGCACCACCACGATTACCACCGCGGCCATCCCTAACAGACGATCGGCAACTCCCGTCAACCCTCCGGCGATTGTCCCCAGCGTCAAGCCGGCCAGCATGCACGGCACCGTCAACAGATTGTAAATCTTGCCCATGCGCAGATCGGTCACAATGCTTGCCGCCAGCAGCGCGAGCATCACATACTTTGCGATATTTTCAGGCATGACTTGCTCAATTCAATGTACCGGGTTATCCCCGTTTGCTGATGTGGACAGGGCTTCGAGGCAAGTACCGATTGATAGGAGCAAAAAGTAATCTGGCCCTGGTGAAGCCCCGTCCCACTTGCTGCTGTCCTGCTGCTATGGAGTCGGCTGGACCTGTCCGCCCCCGGCGGGCAATTGTGACTGTGCGCTATCGAAAGTCTGTCCAGCCTTCTGCCCGAGCGCAGTCACCACCAGGATACAAACAATGGCAATCAGCGCCAGCATCAGCGCATATTCGACCATCGTTGCTCCTTCCTCATCATGCCACAAGGCCTTGATTTGGTTTAGCATTATCATCTCACCTCCTTTCCTTGTTAGATAACTCCGGATCGTACAAGCACAGAGTACTTGTCCGGTAATTGTCACAAATGGCTTACCTTCCCGACTTGTGCGATCTACACCGTGAAATCACGCTGGTCAACCCCTTGTTATCCACCAGCGTAATTCGTACGGAAAGCTGTCAGTGCCTGGTAAAACAACCTGCTGGATGGACAGGCTTGGTTTCCCGACTTGAGCCATCTGCTCGGTGAAATCACGCTGGTCAACCACTGGAAACGCAGACGACTCGAGGGATTCACCGTTTGCTATACTTCGAGTCGTTTCGTTATAGCAGTTGTCGGTTTATCTGAATTCGAGCAGTCCCATTGTTCACAGAGTGCTTTTGAATTACTCTAAGCCACCCCACCAGGGATGTGGGGGTGATGTTATGCCGGACCTATTGTAGTCGCCTGACAAGTATGTTTCGATAAAGTTTTGTCACGCGGATGGTCCTTTGTCGCGGAACCTTAACAGTTGGAGTGGTTACCATTAACTATTAGGGATTAGATAGCATGGCGGTCGTCAGGGCATCAATAGTTTCTGCCTCCCGGCCGCTAACCGTGGGTCGATGAGCCGTGCTGCGGGGCATGCCATACACAATCCGGCTTCCAGTTCGAGCGGCCGGGTACGCTTCCATGAGTAAGCTTATCGGAGTATTATAATCTATTATATTGAAATATCATCTCAAAAACCGGACATCTGCGGACATCTGCGGACATCTGGATTCCAGATTCACCGGGTCAGGAATCGTCGCTACATATCCGGTTGTTTTCAGCCCGATCATTGACCTTCCCACAAGGAACTCCCTTCGCGCACGACGAAAAGGATGGCATGACCGCAATACTCATCGTTTTGCCCGGCCAACAATTCCGGGGCACGATTGCCGTTCCCGGCGATAAGTCCATCTCCCACCGCGCACTGCTCTTCGGCGCGCTGGCGGAGGGGGAGACGCATATACGCGGCTTCCTCGATTCGGAGGATACCGAGGCGACCTGCGGGTGCCTGCGGGCGATGGGAGTGAGGATCGAGCAGGATGAGATCGTGCGCGTGCACGGCGTCGGCCTGCATGGCCTGCACCCCCCGGGGGAGTTGCTGTGGGTTGGCAACTCCGGCACCGCCACGCGTCTGCTACTCGGCATCCTGGCCGGGCAGCCGTTTTCCGCCACCCTGAACGGCGACCCGTCCTTGAGCCACCGCCCGATGGACCGCGTGGCCATTCCCTTACGCCTGATGGGCGCTCAGGTGGAGGGCCGGGGCGACCGCTGCACGCTGCCGCTCACCATTCACGGCGGGAAGCTGCAGGCTATCGACTATGCCTCTCCCGTCGCCAGCGCGCAGGTAAAATCCGCCGTGCTGTTGGCCGGTCTGTACGCGGAGGACGTCACCTCCGTCACCGAGCCGCGGAAATCGCGCGATCACACCGAGCGGATGCTGCGCGGCTTCGGCGTTGAGGTGGAGGAAGAGGGATTGACCGTGCGCGTGCGCGGCGGGCAGCGGTTGATCGGGCGGTCAATCTCCGTGCCCGGCGATATCTCCTCCGCCGCCTTCTTCCTGGTCGCCGGCGCCATCGTGCCCGGGGCGGAGGTAACCGTCACCGGTGTCGGCATCAATCCCACCCGCAGCGGCGTGCTGGACGTGCTGCGCGCCATGGGCGCACGCCTGGAGGTGGCGAATGCACGCGTGGAGAGCAGCGAGCCGGTCGCCGATCTCACGGTCAAGTATGGCCGCTTGACCGGAACCACCATCCGCGGCGACCTGATCCCCCGCCTGATCGACGAGCTGCCGGTGCTGGCTGTCGCTGCCGCCTTTGCCGAAGGCACCACGGTAATCGCCGACGCCCGTGAGCTGCGCGTGAAGGAATCCGACCGCATCGTCACCGTGAGCCGCTTCCTGCGCGACATGGGCGCCCGGGTCGAGGAGCGCGAGGACGGCATGATCATCGAGGGCGGCCGCCCGCTGCACGGCACAACGGTGGACAGCGACGGCGACCACCGCGTGGCCATGAGCGCCGCCATCGCCATCCTCGCCGCCGGCGCCGAAAACCGCATCACCGGCGCGGAAACCATCGCCACCAGCTTCCCGACCTTCGTGTCGCTGCTGCGCGCGCTTGGTGCCACCGTGCGGGAAATATAATGCCTCCTGGGATCGCAGGCGTCCCGCGCCTGCCGTGAAAGGTTGGGCTACCGTTATTAAGGGCAGGCGCGGGACGCCTGCGATCCCGGGAGGATTATTTTATGCCGTCGTGTTATCCCTATCTGCTCGATCCGACCCGCCATCCGGACTACACCCGCCGTCCCTTTCGCGTGCCGACCTGGGAGACCTTTGACGGCGTGACCCAGTTCATGACGCTGCGCAGTCTGACGCAGGACGGTTGGAAAGAGGACCTGGACCGCTATACCGAGGAGTTCAAGCTGGGACGGGTGATCTGGCCGCTGATTCACGTGCTGTATGCCCCGCACATCGATGAAGTGATCGAGGAGATCCGCCGCCGGGAGCTGTACCTGTTCGACCTGTGGAGCTACGTGCCCGGCTCCTCCATGGAAGGCATCTGGTCCAACATCACCCCGCCGCCCGGCATGGTGGCCCACCTGGAGCGCGTGCTGGGCGACCGTTTCCTCGGCCTCGACAACGGCGAGCAGGACGGGCGCTACATCGGCGGCTACGCAAACCAGCAGTGCCCTTCCTTCGCCGACCGCCGTGCGCAATATCTGAACTTCCAGCAGCATTTCGAGCGGCTGACCGGCGACCTGGGCAACCACATGACCACGCTGGTGTCGCTGAACTTCGGGCATTATTTCCTGAAGGAAGGCAACCATGCACTGATCGGCGCGGAGACGGCGCAGGCGCTGCCCAACAGCCAGCTCTATTACGCCTTCATTCGCGGCGCCGGGAAGCAATACGGCGTGCCCTGGTTCGGCAACGCCTCCGTCTTCAACCGCTGGGGGTTCAAAAGTTACGAAGGCGAGGGCAGCATGCGGGACGGTGAAGGTCAATCCGCGTATGGTCCCGAGCGCGGCAGCAGTCTCTCCTTGCTCAAACGTCTGTTATATACGCACTATCTCTACAACTGCGTCGCCGTCGGCTTCGAATCCGGCTGGCTGAAGAAGGCCCCGACCGGTACGTGGGAGCTGACCCCCATCGGGCAGATTCAGCGCGGCGCGGTGGACTTCGTCGAGGGAAACGGCCAACCGGGCGTCCAGCACACGCCGGTGGCGCTGCTGCTGGATTTTTTCTCCGGCTGGGCGCCCCCGCGGCACCTCTACACCGGCAGCGTGTACCAGGTGTGGGGCGGCATGCCGTATGAAGCGGGTGATTACCTCACCCACAATGTCCTCTCGCTCCTCTACCCTGGATACGAGGACGCCAGTTACTTCCGCAACGAGCGCGGCTTCCTCTCCCCCACCCCCTTCGGCGACATCGCCGACTGCCTGCTCTCCGACGCGCCGCCCTGGATGTTGCGGCAATACGGGCTGATCATTGCGGCCGGCGAATTGACGCACTCCGTCGAGCTGCAGGAGAAGCTTCACGCCTACATCGCCGGCGGCGGGCATCTCCTCGCTACCGGAGCGAACGCGCAATACCTGGCCGCCATGTTCTTCTCATCGTGGGATGTGCTCGGTTATCAGAGCTTCCCCGCCGGCACCTGCATCCAATGGGCTGATGGTTCCGAAGACGTGGAGACCGCACCGTTCACCCTCATGCAATGGGAGCTGCCGCCGGAAGCCGAGGTGCTGGCCATCTGCGAGGGGCATCCGGCTGTCATCCGGGTGCGCATCGGGAAAGGCACCTTCACCGTCATCCTCAGTCTGTTCGGCTTGAACGACGATCCGAAGGTCAGGAACGCCATCCCCAACACAGAGGAGACGCCACTCCCCTGTCCCTACCGCCTGCTCACCCACGCCCGCCTGGCCATCATCGAGGCGCTGTCGGCGCAGCAGCTTTTCTCGGTCAGCGACGAACTGGGGCTAATCACCTGCCGCAAGGGGCCGGGGGAATACACGCTGGGCGTCTACAACAACGATCTCTCCGACAAGCCGCTGCGCATCATCTCCTGCTGCGGAACGATCCGGGAAATCCGCGAGCTGCCGCTCGATCAGGCGGAAAAGGGCGCGCCCGGCTACTGGCCGGCCAGTTACGGGGACAACTTCGGCGGGATCAACGATGCACGGACTATCGCGGGCGGTGATATCCGCATCTTCGCGGTGACGGTGGACGAGGAACGGGTCGAGGTGCTGCCGGAGGTGGTGCCGCCGGAGCGCCCGCGCGGCCGCCTGCTGGCGCTGCGCTCCGCGGAGAGCATCCAGCGCCAGATTCTGCTGCGCCCGACCTTCTTCCAGCATTTCGAGGGCGTGAAGGTCGAGTGGTCCTACCTGCATGCGCGCGATGCCGCCCGGCTCGACCGGGAGCGCGACTGGCTCGCCCGCCAGCAGGCGCGCATCGCCATTGATTTCAGCAGCGGGCTGAACTTCTACCCGGCGCTCTCGCTGCTGGACACCTACCCGCCGCAATACGAGAAGACGATGGCCGCCTTTGCCGGTGTCTTCGCCAAAATGGCGCGCCTGGGCGCCGGGGATGCCGTCATCAGTCTGCACCGCCTGCCGGAGAACCATTGCTCGTCCGAACGCGGGCGGGAGGGCTTCCTGCGCGGCCTGCGCGAGCTGTGTGGGATGGCGGCTCGGAACGGCGTCACGCTGCACCTGCAGCCGCACCCCCACAAGTGGCTCGGACAGACGGCCGATGTGCGGTCATTGATCGACGAAGTGGGCGCGGACAACCTGCGTCTGGCGCTCAACACCTGCCACCTGGCGCTGGCCGGCGAAACGCTGGAATCGGCGGTCCCGTTGGCCGGCGACCGGCTGGGCGCCGTGCTCTTCAGCGCGCCGAAATACGATCTGTATGGCCAGGGCTACGATGCGCATGAGCCGCTTTGCCGCGGCGGCTGGAAAATGCCCGATATTGCGCTTTCGCCCGACGTGCTGCAGGTGCTCGATGCCGAATACGCGAATTGGGATGAGGAATATCTCGACCGCCTCACGGTGTGGGGCAAACTCGAGAGGAGCCAGGTGTGAACAAACTGCAATCTTCGCTCATCATTCATGACGGCAATCCCGCGGGGTTGCCGGTGGTGGTCGGCTGCCCGTTTGAGACGGGGCCGGCCGGCTGGCAGGGCGGCACTGCCGCGATGGACTGCGCGGACGGAACATGCGTCCCGGCACAATGCGCGGTGCTGAACCCGCCCAATCCGGAAGGCGTGCAGTGGCTGGAGCTGTCCTTCCTGGCGACGGCGCGCGGTGCGGCGGAAGCGACGCTGACGCCGGGGCAAGACGCCTCCGCCGGCCTGGCCGCCGTCACTTCGGATAGCGCCGTGGTGCAGAATGACCGGGTGCGCGTCACGCTGGACACGCGCCCCGATCACTCGCCGCTGCGTATCGAAACCCGCGACGATACCGGCGCCACCTCCATGGTGCCGCTGATGCTGGCCATCGACTACGAGCGCATCGGAGACCCGGATTTCCTGCAAGCCGGGTTGGTATGCATCGAATTTAGCCTGCAGCATGGCATCTCCGGCCACGGCAGCGTCAAACCCTCCGCCATGACCTACCGCACCCTCTGCCGCTTCCTCGGCCACGCCGACCGCGCCGGCCGCCTGGCCCCCTTCGAGCTGGCCACCGTGCGCGAACGGCAACAAGCGTTCCGAACCTGAAGTTCGTAACCGCCCTGAGAGGAAGACCTCAGCTTGTAGTAGGCCCGTCAGGGCCGTGTCCGTTTACGAATATAAAGCCCATTACCGTGCTAAGGAGTAAACCTTTCTCTTTAGTTTGGTTACGAGCTTTAGATTCGTAAACGGGCACGGCCCTGACGGCCTACTACGAGCTGGCCCTTCTCGTGATAAATTCCATCTCCGCTAATCTTTCGCTGTTTCTCGACACAATACTGAACACCCGCCCGCCTTGAAATGGCTAAAATGAGTCAACTATTTTGGGGGAAGTCATGATGCCGATTCGAACAGCAGAAGCGGAATGGCAGGGCAAATTGCGCGATGGGCGCGGGATGATGCATTTTGACGCCTATGATGGGCCGTATACCTCCGCCTCACGCTTTGAGCAAGCCGTAGGAACGAATCCGGAGGAGCTGCTTGGCGCCGCGCACGCCGGCTGCTTCAGCATGGCGCTCTCCGGCGAGCTGGTGAAGGCCGGCTTCACCCTGGAGCGCATCCACACCACCGCCCGCGTGCACATCGACAAGGACGAGAACGGCTTCACCATCACCGCCATCGATCTCGCCACCGACGCCCGCGTGCCCGGCATCGACAACGCCGCCTTCCTGCGCATCGCCAACGAAGCGAAAGCCGGCTGCCCCATCTCCCGTGCACTGGCCGCCGTGCCTATCAACCTGGATGCGCGCCTGGAGCAAAAGGTGGCGTGAGGCGAATGGATGGGTGGATGAGTGGATGTATTGTCATCCATCCATCCTTCATCCATCCATGATCCGCCCCGCTTCAGAAAAACGACGAAGAGACCCGTTCCTCGCGGGACATGAGGATGTACTGCATGATCCGCTGCTGGAAAAACCGTCTGCTGTCCAGGTTGAGGGCGTCGAGCATCTCCTGCGCGCGGTCCAGGTCGAGGGGGCAAATCGCCTGCGGGAAGTATTGCAGCTCGAAGACATTGCCGCCGTGCTCGACATTGGCGCGCGTCCGGGCGTATTCCGTCTCCAGGATCAGCCGCGCCTCTACCGGATCGAGACTGCTGATCAGGTAGGCATACTGCACGCGATCGCCGGTGGTCGAGCCGTCCTCGCTGTACCGGTGGGTGAAGTTGTAACTCTCCGCCTCCAGGTTCTCCTTATACCGCGCATACAGCTCTTTCCCCAGCTCCGGATCGATGGCATTCGCCTTCGCCACGTTCATGATCGTCCGGTTGTTTTCCTCGGTGAACAGGTCGAGCACGATCTTGCGGGCGACATCCTTCGGCTGAGAGGGTGCGGCTTCCAGCAGCGAGTCGGACCGCCGGTCGGCGTTCGCCAGCGCCAGCGCGGCGACCGGGTCTGTCTTTCCCAGCGCGCGGATGATATAGCTCGGGCCGGAGGCGCGCGCGTTGATACCCTCGTGTGGCATGGCGTTAATTTCCTTCAGTAACCGCTGCGCCCCCGCGACGTCATGCTTCGCCAGGCTGGTCATCGCCTCGTCCAGGCCCCCCCGTCTGGACCAGGAGTCTATGCCGTTATACACCGTGAGGACGAATTCCGGACTCACCCGTCCCGCGGCTTCCATCAATGGCTGGACAATCATGTAGCCCATGCCTTCGTCTTTTTTCACCTCCGCGCTCAATTCCGCGAGCATGGCTTCCAGGTCGGTCGTCTTCCGCAGCACTCCGGCGAGGGCGACGGCGCGCAGGGAAATGTCCCCGAACATGCCGAGCCCTTCGATCTCCTTATACCCCTTGCGGCCATGCGCCGACCGGTCGTAAATCGCCTTCGCGACCTGGTAACACTGCTCGGCCTGCGCGGGGTCGGCCTGCGCCACGGCGATGCCCAACTCGACGGCGGCGTACAGCCGGCAGTCGTCGTCTTCGATGGTCTCCAGCAGGGGCGTGCCCATCCGGGCGGCGGCGGCCGGGTCCTTCTCCGCCAGCTTGCCCAGCAGGTAGGCGCGCAGGCCGGGGGAGACCAGCTCGCCGCCGGCCAGCGCCAGCCGGGTTGCCAGGTCGAAGTCGATATCGGCGATGAGGCGGACGGTATCGGCGCGGTTGAACAGGCGCTGCACCCGCGACTGCTCCCGGTCGGCATCGAGCAGCTCCTGCGCCAGCTCGAGATCGATCGGTTTGGCAACCTTGCCCGGTTTGATGGTAATGAGGACTTCCGCCGCGTTCCCCGTGCAGGCGGCCAGCCCGCCGCCGGCCGGGGTGGCCGCCGCCAGGTGCAGCTCGCCCGCCGAGGGCTGCTCGGTCAGCGTGAACGCGCCTGCCGCGTCGGTCACCGCTCGCACGCTCAACCCGCTCTCCGCGGACACCACCGTTGCGTCCGCCACCGGCAGGCCGCCGGCGTCGCGGACCGTCCCGCGCACCGTGGCGTCGCACGCCGCCATCACGGCATCGTCAATCGTCGCTTTGCCGCCATTCGTCAGTGGACCGGTGGGCAACCGGCAATATCCTTCTTTGGTTACCGTCAGCAGGTTGACTGTGGTGCCTTCGGGAATATTCGCCAATCGATACCTGCCGTCATCGTCGGTGACGGCAGTCACCGTCTGCGGTTGACCGCCCCGCCCGAATCTCGCGCCGAAGGTGGCCGTCACCCCGGGAAGGGGAAGGTTGTTCGCATCGACCACGCGGCCCGTCACGGCGTTCATCGCCTTGCGCGTCACCGTGATCGTCAGGGGCTCCTTCGCCGGCACCTCGATCTCCAGCCGCTCGGGCATTTCCCACTCGCTGGGCTGATCAAAAGGAATGCTGAGGCCGAGGGTGCCTTTGCCGGGGGGCAAGCCGGACGCTTCGAAATGGCCCTGTTCATCGGTCGTGAAATGAACCTGCGTGTCGTTCGAACTCCACTCGGCGGCGTTGTCATACGGCATGTTGATATAACACGGCACCCCCGCCGCCGGCTTGCCGTGCTGATCGACGACCGTACCCGTCACCGTCAGGCCTTTTCGCAACTGCAGCGTGACGGCGGCGGTCTTCCCTTCCTGCAGATCCACCGCCATCCCGTCCTTCTCCAGGATCTTCAGGTAGCCGCGCGGCGGGTTATCGACGGTGAGCTTACCCGGTGCCGGCAACATGCGCTGGAAAAAATGGCCTTTCGCATCTGTGCGAAGTCCATACCGGCGAGCCTGGCCTTCAGGTCCTCCCCCGAAGGTAAACATGGCGGTCGCGCCCGGAATCGGCCTGCCGGTCTCCGCGTCCACTACCGTGCCCTCCAGCACCGCGCCGGCGCGGGCATGCAGGTCGGGTGCGGCGGTTTCCGCGCCCTCGGTAACCGCCACGCCGGTAAGCGGCTCGACGATCCACTCCTGCTTCTCGCTGTAGGCGGCGATCCGATACGCGCCCGTCGCCAGCCCGGTAATGCGGTAGCTGCCGTCCGCCGCCGTTTTACCAAGGCCGCTGACCGCCGTCTCCGGCGAATAGACGCTCACCCGGGCATCCGCCGCCGGCGCGCCCTCCGGTGTCAGCACTCGGCCCGCGAGCGCCGCGCCGGGACGCGCGGTGAACTGTACGGCGGGTGCCGGTTCGCCGGCGATGAGCTTGATCAACTGCCGTTCACGCACATACCGGTCGTCATTCAGGGTGACCGCGACCGTGCCGGCCCGCGGGATGCCGGGGAGCGCCCAGGCGCCCTCGGCGTCGGTAACGGCGGTGAACCGCTCGTACCACTCCGTGGGCAGGGAGACGTATTGCTGCGGCGTCGGCTGCACGTATTGCAGCCTGACCGGAATGCCGGCCAGCAGCTTGCCCGCCGCATCGACGACCGTGCCGCGAAGATCGGTGGCCGGGGTGAGGGTGACGACGTTGCCGGCGGCCTCCATCAGGTTCGCATCGGCCAGCGCATAGCCCGGCGCATACACGGTCAGGCTCGCCAGCGACGATCTCTGCGCCTGGAGCGTAAGATCGACGTCGAATGCATACCCGCCCACCGCGTCGGTGACCAGGTTCAGCGTCTGCCGCTCGCCGGTGAGAAACAGCGACACGAAGATATCCGCCCCCGCGATGGGCTGACCGTCCGGCCCGACGACCTTGCCGGTCACCGTGGCGGCGGTGGCGACGCCGAGCGAGAGAACGAGCAGGGAAAGGAGTACAATGATACGTCGCATTTATTTATCCTTCTGGTTGGGTTGGGACGCGGACAATCGGATCAGCGCCACGCTCGCCTGCGCCCGCACGCCGGCATCCGCGTCCCGCAGCGCGGCCAGCACCGGCTCGCGCAGGCGGGGGTCCGGGTGCGGCTGCGTGCATAGCGATGACAGGGCGGCAAGGCGCACGGCGGCATCCGCGTCCTGAAAGCGCGCGAGGATGGCGTCGAAGGCGCGGGGAGGCAACGGCACGAACCGGCCCAGCGCGCTGACGGCACTCGCGCGAACCCCGGCGTCGCCGTCCGCCATGAGATCGATCAGCATCGCGGCTACCTGGGGATCGGTGAAGTTCCCCAGCGCCGTGACCGCGCTGCGCCGCACGTCGGGCTGCGGGCTCTTTACCGCGTCGAGCACCGGCTGCCGCGCGCGGGGGTCCCGATAGCCGGCCAGCGCGCACAGCGCCGCCAGGCGCACCTGCGGATCGGCATCCCGCAGGGCGGCATGCAGCGGATCGGCGGCCCGCGGATCGAGGAAGGCGGGTCTGGCCAGTGCTCGTGCCGCTTCCCGCCGGACGCCGGCATCGCCGTCGCGCAGGGCGGCGAGCAGGGCATCCAGCGCCGACCGATCGCCGAGCATCCCCAGCGCGGCGGCAGCTTGCCGACGGACCGGGACCGCCGGGTCTCGCAGGGCGGCAAGCAGCGGTTCCACCACGCGGGGATTGCCGGTCTTCCCCAACCCGTGCGCCCGGCAAACCTCCCCGAGCGCCTTCACCGCCGCCGCGCGGACGGGAACGGCTTCATCCTTCACCATGAGGATGAGGAGATCGACCACCGGCGCGTTCTGCAATTGCCCGAGCCGCTCGGCGACTTTCAGCCGCGTCTCCGCATCGCCATGTTGATACTCCTGCTGCAGCCTGACGAGATTGTTCTCCTGGGGGATGGGCAGAGGTGCAAGCTCCGGCTGGCCGATTCCCGGCAGCGACAGGCCACCAAGCATGACCCACAGCGCGGAGATGATGAACCGCTGAACAGCACAGCGCGAACACTCCACCGCTGAAACTCCTTTTCGTGAGCTGCCGGTCATCCCCATGACGCTGTCCACCCTCTCTGCTGTGCTTACCCTTACAGTATACCCCAACAATCCGCGGGACGAAAAAGAGAACCGGTTTTCTCGTCCGATGAATGTTTAAACTTACTCCACCGCATACCGCAGGTTCCGCACCTCGGAGCCGACCATGTAGCCGTTGTAATGGAACTGCAGCACGGCGGTGGTGGTTGTGCCGGATGTGTAGACGATCTTCTCGTCAACCAGGTAGTTGACCGTGCCATTGGACAGGCGCTCGATGGCATAGAGCGACGTGCTGGAATAGTGCAGGGCCAATGTCCCGACGAAGTCGAACGGCGGCCGTTCCCAGAAGCTGATGCTGCTGAGATCGACGGGCACCAGCGTGGTGTCGCAGGTGAAGCCGTGCGACATATACGGCGATTCGAACATGATGCCGCAGGCGGAAGGTTTGTCGGGATACGGCATGGTGAATTCCATCCGGCAGAAGCTGCCTTCCGGCACGTCGGCAACCGGGTCGGCCACGGTATGCAGGCCCCACTCGGTCGGTCCCGCGGTGCACGCGATGGTGGTGCCTTCCGGCTTGATGGTCGCGGTGTAGCGCCAGTTGGAGGTATACGGCACCGGCTTGAACACCAGATTGCCGACGTGGTAGGTGAGCAGCTCGTTGAAGTTCACCCGCTGCACGTGCCCGTCCAGGAAAGCGGCGAGGGCCTTGCCGTTATGCCGCAGAGCGACGTGGCGGCGTTTGAAAGCGACGGTCTCCCCCGGCGCGGCATCCGCGACGGCGATGATGTGCGACTCGTTCCCCTCGAAGCTCTCGTCGCCCAGCGGCTTGTCGGCCACGAAGGCGTTATACACGTAACCATAACGCAGACTTTTACCGGCGGTCGGGCAGATCAGCAGCTTGGGCTCCAGACTCAAATCCTGCCAGACGCTCTCCGCCGGCGGCAGCGTTTCGTCATGATCCTGCGCCCACATCTGCAGCGCCGCGGCGAGCTGCCGCTGGTTGCTCGAGCAGGCGGACGCCCGCCCCGCCTCCCGCGCTTTGCCGAGCACCGGGATCAGTATCCCCACCAGAATCGCCATGATGGCGATGACGACGAGCAGCTCGATGAGGGTAAAGCCACCTACCCGTAAATGACGTGACATGTAACGCCTCCTTTGTCACTGTAATGCTCTCCCGCCATGCTATTTTAGCGCATACACCTTCCCCCGCCAGGTACCGACATACAGCGTGCCGTCCGGGCCGACGGCTAACTGAGAATCGCCGGCCGATTTTCCCGAATCGAGGACCGGCGATGTCGCGAGGATGCTTCCGGTCTGCGAATCGATGGCGTAGACCACGATATAGATGAAGTCCTTGCGCGGCCCGCTGGCGCACCCGGCGACATACAAACGGCCGTCCGCGCTGATGAGCGGTTGGTGGAAGATGCCCAGTGTCTTCACGCTCCAGCGCTCCTGTCCGGTGGCGCCATCTACCGCACGCAGTCTCCCACCGTTACTGGTGAAATACAGTGTGCCCGCCGCATCGATGGCCGGGGAAACCTGGATCTGCTCACGTGGATATGTATTCGTCCACTTCAGCTTCCCGCTCTGCCCGTCCACAGCATACAGGTTGCCGCTCTGACCACAGACATAGACCGTACCGTCAGCACCAATGACCGGGGTTGCGATCATCCCTTCTTTACCCCGGCTGAATTTCCACCGTGCCTTCCCGGTTGCGGGGTCCAGTGCGATGAGGAGCGCATCCTTGTTGATGTGAACGGCGCCATCGTGGCTGAGGGTTGGTGAGCCGATAATGCTGGTGAGAACACGCTGCCCCGCTGCGTTGCGCACATTGTTGGTATAGGTCCAGCGCACACGCCCCGTCTTGCCGTTATAGGCGGTTAAGACACCCCCATACACGCAATAGAGGTTGCCATCGGGCTCCAGCGCAAGGCGATCGGGACTTCCGCCAAAGCCGTCACTCTCCCGCGCGGCCGTCCATAGTTGCCTTCCGGTGAGCGCATCGTAGGCAAATAACCGCATGTTGTCCGATCCGCAGTAGACCATGCCGTGCTTGCCGTTCATTTGCGCGTAGGTGACCGAACTCCTCGATGGGTGGGGACTCTGCCCTGCGAAGAGGGTAGTCAGCGTGATGTTGCGTTGCATCCAGCGCACCGTGCCGGTCCCGGCATCCAGCGCATAAAGCTTATTTTGCGAGGTGCACACATACAGCAGGCCGTCCGCGCCCACCACCGGATCGCCGACGTGTCCGCCGAGGGTAGTGACCCAGCGCACCTTTGTGACGCCGGTAGGAGCGACAGGCGCCTGCCCGGTATGTTGGGCATTGCCGCCCGCCTGCGACCAGGAGGCCGGGACGGTGCTGTGGTGGCGGAAGAATCCGAAGAACGTGGGCAACCCCAGCAGCACCACCACCCCGATCACCACCAGCACCC
>Ga0315284_10000878_pt1 | contig 41254 bp, 39 predicted proteins | sample YL17G09_16_MG_FD_203696 | JGI IMG/M metagenome (GOLD analysis project Ga0315284, IMG submission 203696) | Sediment microbial communities from Yellowstone Lake, YNP, Wyoming, USA - YL17G09_16 | ecosystem: Environmental > Aquatic > Freshwater > Lake > Sediment | place: USA: Wyoming | collected...
TTGGTAACCGAAGCCGCCGCCATCGCCGCATGCCCCTCTTGCGCCGCTTCTCCAACCGCATCAGTTCCATTCTGCTCTCCTGGCGAACCGGTCAAAAGCTCGATGACGTCCAGTGCGGCTATCGCGCCATCCGCGCGGATTTCCTGCGCCGGCTGGAGCTCCGCTCCGAAAAATATGACATCGAAGCGGAAATGATTCTGCAGACCTGCCGCCGGCGCGGCCGCATCGAATGGATCCCCATCACCGCCATCTACCACGGTCAACCCAGTTTTATCAGAAAATTCCCCGAAACGCTACGTTTCTTGAAGTTGCTGTTCCGTTCGTGGTCTTAAAACCCAGCGCATCCGAAAACAGCGGTCTGTGGAGATCGCGCCGGCACATGGTGCATGAACAACTGGTGCAGCGCGGCATCCGGGACGAACGAGTCATCCAGGCGATGGAAAAGGTGCCTCGCGAAGCCTTTGTGCCGGAGACTCTGCGCGACCGCGCTTATGAAGACACGCCCTTGCCCATTGGCGACGGCCAGACCATCAGCCAGCCCTATATTGTCGGACTCATGACCGAGCTGTTGCACTTACAGGGCGAGGAACGGGTGCTGGAAATCGGCACCGGCTCCGGCTACCAGACGGCCCTATTGGCCGAATTATGCTCCAAGGTATTCTCTATCGAACGCTCGTTTACTCTATCGGCGGCCGCTCGCAAGGTTTTGGAGAGCCTGGGCTATAATAATGTTCTGTTGCGAGTCGGCGACGGCACCGTCGGCTGGGATGAATTCTCGCCCTATGATCGCATCATCGTCACCGCCGGAGCGCCGGCGCTGCCGAAGGCCTTGAGCCTCCAGCTCAAGGAAGGCGGCCTGTTGATCGTCCCGGTGGGCGATCGCGTGCAGCAGGATTTGAAGATCGTGCAGCGCACCGAATCCGGCTTCGATGAACAGAGCGGCGGCGGCTGCGTCTTTGTTCCTCTGATCGGACGAAACGGTTGGCAAAGTGCCTGAAAATTGGGGAACCAAACGGGGGTTTGAGGGTTTATATTAAGTTTTGGCAGCCAACTCGCACGGGGCGTAGCGCCGCTTAAGGGTCCCTTTGGGACAGTCTGGTAGCGTCCGCCGCGGCGGATTCAGGACCCTGGAGTCGGCCTCAAGGCTCGCCCCGACAACGAGATTCATAAGTCATATCACACATCAGCCAACTCGCACGGGGCGTAGCGCAGTCTGGTAGCGCACATGGTTCGGGACCATGGAGTCGCTGGTTCAAATCCAGTCGCCCCGACTCCAGTCGGGCTCACCCCGACAACGTTTTTCGCCATTCGACGCCATCAGCGCATCTGTTTTTGCGTATTATGTATGCGCGTCCTAATTGGCGATAAATCACGCAAATAAAACGTGCGCGAATACCAACAAACATTGCTCTATTGATTATTCAGAGGTAACACATGCGTTGTGCTATTTTCATTGATGGAGAGTACCTGGAAAAGGTTCGCGAAATTCGCTTATCCAACATCCGCATCGACTTCAAGAAGTTGTCGGAGTATCTCTGGAGAAAAGTCCGCGAAACCTCAATCGAAAACGTTGCACTGCTGAGAACATACTACTACGGAGCTCTCCCCTACCTGCCCACGACACCAACCCCCCAGGATCGCGAACGCTACGACAACAAGCATCGCTTCCTGAAGGCTCTGGAATTTCACCCGCGCTTCGAAGTGCGCAAGGGCAAGGTGATGAGGGTTTACGACGATCACGGCAACGCCGATTACGTGCAAAAAGGCGTGGACGTGCAGCTCTCCATTGATCTCGTGACGCTGGCGGCGCGCAAGGAGATCCATCACGCCGTCCTGCTGGCGGCGGACGATGATTTCGCTCCTGCGGTGCGCATCGCCAAGAACGAGTCCGTCGTGGTGCATCTGGCCTACTGTCCCAAGATGCCCCGGGGCCTGGATCTGGAACGCGAAACGGACGAGCGTATCATCCTCGATACGCTGCTGATAGACTCCATTAAGCAGTACTAAGGCAGGGCCGCAACCCCCGCACCTATTTTGTTTGTCTGAAATCGGGGAAGAAACGGCATTCCACCTATAAATAATGTTGTCATTTGATCAGCGCATCCGAAAAGAGATTCGCTTCGAGACATTCACGCCCGGCGGCCCCGGCGGACAACATGCCAACCGCACCGCTTCGGCGGTGCGAGTCGTTCACATCCCCACCGGCCTTTCCGCCATCGCCCGCGAGCATCGCTCCCAGGCGCGCAACCGCGAATTGGCCCTCGAGCGGCTGATCGCCAAGCTGAAAGCCCGCCAGCGCCGCCGCAAACCCCGCATCCCGACGAAGACCCCGGCTCGCGCCCACGAAGAACGACTTCAGGCCAAAGAGCGCCGCTCACATATGAAAGCTCTCCGCAAAAAAGTTCCCCCCGAATAAGAAAACCAAACAATACGCTAAGGCCCTCGGCGGTAGTTATTATCAATAAAAAAGCCGCCCGAGGCGGCATAAATTAATCACTCTATCTAAAATGGCCATGCACAAACCCAAATATCATCTCTTCGTCTGCCAGCGTCATCGTGATCCGGCACTGGGCAAACCCTCCTGTCAGGCGCATGGCAGCGCCGCGATCCTGGAAGCCTTCAAGCGAGAGATCGAAGCTCGAAATCTGTGGGAAACCGTACAGTTGACGGCCTCGCAGTGCCTGGGCCACTGCGAACAGGGTCCCATCGCGGTCGTCTATCCCGAAGCAACCTGGTACCAGCACCTCGCGGTCGAGGACGTCCCCAAAATCATCGAAGAGCACCTCGTGGCCGGCCGGCCGTGGGCAAAAAAAATCATGGAATAGGCCGAAATTTAAAATCTAAAAGAGAGGATCCCCAGATACCAGCGCACAATCGTATCCCCGCACCAGATCGCCGCCCAGGCGCCGAGCGCCAGAAACGGCCCGAAGGGGATGCGCTTCTCCCCGGTGGATTTGCGCCTGAAGATGGCAAAGAGTATCGCTGAGAGGGAAGCCGTCAAGATCAGCAGCAAGAACTGACCCAGGCCGAAGGTGAATCCCAGAACGGCGATCAGCTTCACGTCCCCCACCCCGCCCCACTCGCCGGTAGCGCGCCTCCCAGTTAGCAGCATCACCCCGCTGATCATCAACGCGCCCAGCAGCCCCACACTGGCCTGCGCCCAGGTAAGTTCCGGCGCCAGGATCATCCACAGGAGACTGAGAATCCCACCGACGGCCACCAGACCATTCGGCAGCCGATAATGTTCCAGATCAATGGCCGAAAGCATGATCAGCAGCAGCGCCCAAGCGCCGGTGAACACGAATCTCAGATTCCAGCCCTGGACGATGTATAGGCTGGCAAGCGCCAGCGCGCACAGCGTCTCGACCACCAGGTATCTCGGCGCTATCGGGTTTCCGCAACATGCCGTCCTGCCCTGTAGGAGAAAATAGCTGAGTATGGGAATGTTGCGCAGAGGCGGAATCGGAGCGCCGCATTGCGGGCAGCGCGATTTCGGCCGGAGGAGCGATTCGCCCCGCGGCAGGCGGTAAATAACGACGTTGGCGAAGGACCCCAGGCAGGCTCCGATGATAAACGTAAGCGCCAGCCCGGGCAGCGACCCCCCGCGCAGGTAATTCCAGATTTCCAGGATGCTCATTTGGCTGCCTCGGTTTGGACCTGTTCCCGTAGATATTGGCGTAATATTCCTTCTGCCTGGGCGCGCTCTTCCGGAGACAACCCCGCCAGTCCGGTCTCCAGATCAGCGCCGTGGTGGCTCCACCGTGTCAGGCCCCGGGCCAACCTCCGCTGAATCACCCACCGTGCCGGAGATTCCAAACCGAACTCGTCTTTAAGATCATGATGCCGAAATAGCTCATTGGCATCGTCGTCAAATACCACACGGCCATCCCGAAGCGCCATCACGCGGGAACAGAGCTCGAAAACCAAATCCAGGTCGTGGCTGATCAGGAGAGTTCCTCGCCCCATCTCCTTGCGCCGCGCCACCAGCAAGCGAATCTTCTGCGTGTGCCCATAGTCCAGCCCCAGACTTGGTTCATCCAAGATCAGCCAGTCGGGATCCACCACCAACAGTGAAGCGATGGTCACCAGACGCGCCTCGCCGCCCGATAGCTTCATGGGATCACGATGACGGAAGGCATCCATCTCCAAACCCACCCAGGCCAGAGCACGGCTCACTCGGTCAGGAATTTCGGCTTCCGGCAGGCCCCACTGCCGCGCGGCATAAGCGACCTCGCTAAAGACCGTCGCTTCAAAGATTTGCGCCTCGGGCATTTGCATGATCAGGCCGACATTCCGGCGCAGATCGCGCAGAGATTTTGGGCGGTAATCCAGCCGCTTCCCATCCCACAGCAGCCGGCCGCGGCCGGGGCGCAGGAGTCCATTCAACACTTGCGCCAGCGTGGATTTGCCCGAACCCGAAGGACCGATCAGACCGACGCATTCGCCGGAGCGCAGAGTCAGATTGATCCCGTCCAGAGCATCTCTCTGCCATTCCCCGCTGTCGTAGCGATAGCCGACGTCTTCCAGTTGTATCTGCACGGATTTCCGCTTTAGGATCCCCTCATTTTAACGCTTTTTCGCCAATTTTCCAATGTCATAGTTCCATATTTCCCTTTGCGTGCTTTGCGCCTTCTTTGCGGCCTTTGCGGTTAAGCTATCTCAAAACGAGGATATTCCCCCTTGACTTTCGCATTATACCATTCTATATTGATGGTTGCATGGATCGCCGCACTTTCTTTAATACCGCTTTGGGAGCCGCCGGAGCTCTAAGTCTGGCGGGATGCACACGAGCCGCCTCGCCGACCGATCCCAGCGTCACTCTGGCGAGGGATGCCCGCAGCATACAGTCCGGCCAGCCCGATGCCTCCCGCGTGGGCGCGCTCCTCGACCGTTTGCTGCGCGAGCACTTCAATACGGCCGATCCGGTCGCCGCCCTGAGCGAACATTTTACGCCCAAAGATCGCATCGGCATCAAGGTCAACTGCCTTTCCGGCCGCCGCATGTCCACGCATGTGGAACTGGTGGATGCCATCGTGCAGCGGCTAATTCAGGCGGGTATCCCGCCGCGCAACATTCTCATCTGGGATCGGCTGAACAGCGATCTGCGACAGGCCGGCTTCAAATTGCGCGCTTATGGAGAAGAGATCGCCTGCGCCGGCTGCGATGTGCTGGGCTACGACAACGATTTGACGGTTCACCGCTCCATCGGCAGTCTCTTCGCTCGTTCCGTCACCGACCTCTGCACCGCCCAGATCAACGTGCCGGTGCTGAAGGATCACGGCATCGTCGGCGTGACGCTGGGCATGAAGAACTTCTTCGGCGCCATTCACAACCCCAATAAATATCATCCCGATCGAGGCGATCCCTACGTCGCCGATCTCTATTCGCATCCCGACATCGGCGGCAAAGTGAAGCTGACTATCGTGGATGCTCTGGAAATCCAACCTGACGGCGGCCCGCCCTTCCAGCCGCAATGGTGCCAGGATTACGGCGGATTGATGACCGGAAACGATCCCATCGCTCTTGATCGCATCGGCTGGAAGCTGATTGAGGATCTGCGCCGGACTAAGGGGCTGTCCTCCCTGGCGGAAGCCAAGCGCGAACCGACATACATTCACACGGCGGCGGTGCTGGGATTGGGGGTGGATGATTTGGAGAGGATCAAATATCAAAAGTTCTGAACCACAAGTACATAATCCCCCCTGGCCCCCCTTTAGAAAAGGGGGGAACCTGGGAAGTCCCCCTTTCTTAAAGGGGGACTAAGGGGATTAAAAACTCTCGCATACGACCCGATGCTCTACTACAATAAAAGATTGAAGCCTAATGCTCGCGAGCTTCGAAAGAACATGACAGACGCCGAGCAGCTCCTACGGACAAGAATTCGTCGCAAACAACTCAATAATCTGCAGTTCTATCGTCAGCGCATTATCGGCCAATATATCGCGGATTTCTACTGCCCCCAGGCAAAATTAGTACTTGAAGTGGACGGCTCTCAGCACTTTTCAGATCGGGGCAAGCGGTGTGACGGCGTACGGGATGAGTACATCACTGCCGTCGGCTTGAGAGTGCTGCATATTTCAAATCTTGACATCCTGAAAAATATTGACGGCGTTATTGAATGCATAAGTAAGCATTTATAATCCCCCTGCCCCCCTTTAGAAAAGGGGGGAACCTGGGAAGTCCCCCTTTCTTAAAGGGGGATTTAGGGGGATTAATAGACAATAAACAGTCTCCATCAATCGTGTCTCAGACCACTAGCCGCCGCAATTTCCTTAGAGCCGGTGGCGCCGCCTGCGCCCTGGCCGCCTGCCCGCTACCCGGCTGGCTGCAATCGGCGCGCGCCATCGAAGCTCTGCCGGAGGCCGAGATCGTTCCCTATCCGGCGGAGCACTTCGAGAAACTCCCCGGGCGACGGGTCAAATGCACGCTCTGCCCGCGCGAATGCCAGGTGGACGACCGGGAACGCGGCTACTGCGGCGTGCGTGAAAACCGCGATGGGGATTACTTCACGTTGGTCTTCGGCCGGCCCTGCACCATGCACGCGGATCCGGTCGAAAAAAAGCCGCTCTTTCACTTCCTGCCTGGTTCACAGATCTTTTCATTGGCCACGGTCGGCTGCAATGTCAATTGCAAGTTCTGCCAGAACTGGCAGATCTCGCAGATCCGGCCTGAGCAGGAGAAGAGCTACGACGCGCCGCCCGCCACGATTGCTCAACTGGCCCAACAGGACGGCGCCCCCGCCATCGCCTCGACCTATACCGAACCGGTCATTTTCTACGAATACGTCAAGGAGATCGGCCGCGAAGCGCATCGCCGCGGTCTGAAGAACGTCATCATCTCCAACGGCTACATTCAGGAGAAGCCGCTGTTAGAACTGTTGCCGCACTTGGATGCCGTCAAGATTGACCTGAAGGCTTTCACGGAATCGTTCTACAAAGAACTTGTCGTTGGAGAGTTGAAGCCGGTTTTGGAGACCTTGAAGATTCTGTCCCGCGAGAAAATGTGGACGGAGATCGTCTACTTGGTCATCCCGACACATAATGACGGCGAAGGCGAATTCCGAGACATGAGTCGGTGGATTGCCGATGAACTGGGGCCGAATGTGCCGCTTCACTTCACCCGCTTCCAGCCGCAGTACATGCTGAAATCTCTGCCCCCCACGCCGGTGCGCACGCTCGAAATCGCGCGCGAAATCGCCTTGCAGGCGGGGTTGCACTATGTTTATATTGGAAATGTCCCCGGCCACGACGCCGAGCACACCTACTGCCCGAAGTGCCGGGCCGTTCTGATCCGACGCAGCGGTTTCCGCGTCGCCATCGAGGATTTCAAGGGCGGCTCGTGCGGAAGATGCGGGCTGAGGATACCGGGGGTGTGGAGCTAATCGAGTCTTCGCGGCGTGGGGACCACGCCGCCTCCGGATTTAGGAAATAGTTCTTACTTCCGGAGGCCGGATGGCCCTCCATCCGGCAACGTCGTCTTCGCGGCGCGGAGACCATGCCGCCTCCTAAATCTTACCTGGCGAATATGCGCACCAATCATTTACACCTGTTATCCAGCATCGCCCTGACCACCCTGTTGATCTTCGGCGCCTGCCGAAGCCAGAAATCCAGTGGGGAGTCCAATATGCCTCAGACGATCCCATCTCAAGATATCCGCCGCCCGGCGGTGGCGGGAAGTTGGTATTCCGATGACCCCGCCGAACTGAGCGAGGATCTGCGCGGCTACATGACCAGCGCGCAGGATTTTCAACTATCCGATATCGTCGGCCTGGTCAGTCCTCATGCGGGATACGCCTATTCCGGGCCGGTGGCGGCCTATGCCTACCGACAAGTCGAAGGTCAGCATTACGACGTCGTGGTCGTCATCGCGCCCAGCCACGCCGAAGGCTTCCCCTTTGCTTCGGTTTATGCTCGCGGCGGTTATCAGACGCCCCTGGGCGTGATCCCCGTGGATACGTCGCTCGCCAAAGCCATCGCCGCCGATCGGCGCTGGATCAAGGCTGGCGACCGAGGCCATCGCCAGGAAGGCATGGGAAAGCAGGAGCATTCGCTGGAAATTCAACTCCCCTTCCTGCAGTTGGCGCTGGGTGACTTCAAGCTTGTGCCCATCGTCATGGGAGATCAGAATGAAGAGGTCGTGCACGAACTGGCGAAGGCGCTGGCCGTATCTTTGAAAGGGAAACATGCTCTGCTGGTGGCCTCCAGCGACCTCTCGCACTATCATCCCTACGATCAGGCCAACCGCCTTGACGCCGGAGTCCAGCGCCGGATCGAAGAATTTCAGCCCGATAGCCTGCTGGGAGATTTAAAAGCGGACCGCGTTGAAGCCTGCGGCGGCGGGCCCATCTGCGCGGTGATGGAAGCCTCCAAGCTGCTGGGAGCGGACAAATCCAAAGTGCTCAAGCACGCCAATTCCGGGGACGTCCCGGCCGGCGACAAGCGGGGCGTGGTAGGCTATCTGGCCGCCGCATTTTACCGCTCAAAAAGCGTTGAAAAACCGGCCAAGACGGAACTTTCTCGCGGCGACGCTGCGCCCTTGAGTCCACAGGATCGCCGCATTCTCATGCACATCGCCCGCACGACCATCGAGGCGGTCGTGCAGGGCACGGAGCCGCCGCCGGTGGAGGTCGCGTCGCCGGCGCTGCTGGAAGATCGCGGCGCCTTCGTCACCATCAAGAAAGGCGGCAACCTGCGCGGCTGCATCGGCTACATCGTCGGCGTCAAGCCGCTCTATCAGACGGTGCGCGAAGTAGCCGAATCCGCCGCCCTGCGCGATCCCCGCTTTGAACCCGTCCGGCCTGACGAACTGCCTGATCTCGAACTGGAGATCTCGGCGCTGTCCGTGCCGCGAACGATCAAGGACGTGAACGAGATCCAGGTCGGAGTGCACGGCATCATCATGCGCCGCGGCTACCGTCAGGGGCTGCTCCTCCCTCAGGTCGCCACCGAATACGGTTGGGATCGCACCACTTTCCTCGAGCAGACTTGCCGCAAGGCCGGCCTGCCCCCCAATGCCTGGAAGGATGAGGAAACGGAAATTGAGATTTTCTCGGCGGAAGTGTTTGGGGAAGAATAAGCTTCGCAGGCAATATTCGTTGGTTCGAAAGTCTTAGGAAGATTAATGAAGGGACGCGCTTCGACGCGTCCTTCTTCTTTTTCCTCAGGAGATTCGGCGCTTAGCCGGCCGAAGCGCCGTTTTCAGAAAGGCTCATTTTTTATTGTATCATGGGCATAAAAACTCTATATTATCCGATTCTGATTCGATAGGACACACACGGAATCCTCTACCAAAGATCTGACCCACAACCTCGAGGCGGTGCGGCAGCGGGTGGCGGAGGCGGCGCGGCGAGCGGCGCGGCGCCCCGAGGACATCCAGATCGTTGCGGTCAGCAAGACCCACGGCGCCGATCTGATGCAGCAGGCTTTGCGGCTGGGGATCACGGCGCTGGGCGAGAATCGCGTGCAGGAAGCGCGCGAAAAATACCCTGAGATCGAGTCTCTCCTAAAGGAAAAAGGAGCGCAATATCACCTGGTCGGGCACTTGCAGACCAACAAGGCCAGGGAAGCGGTACGGCTCTTCGATTTGATCCAATCGGTGGATTCCGAGCGTCTGGCCCACGAACTGGATCATCGCGCGCGTGAGATCGGCAAAGTGCAGCGCGTGCTGATCGAAGTCAACACCTCGAAGGAGCTGACCAAGTTCGGGGTGGAGCCGCCTGATTTAATGAATCTCGCGCGGGTAGTGCGCAATTTGGGCAATCTGCACTTCGATGGCTTGATGACCATCGGCTCATTGACCGGCGGAAGCAGCGCCGCTCGCGCGTGTTTCCGGGAATTGCGCAATCTCTGGCACGAACTGGGCGGGCTGGAAGCATTGCCCCTCCTCTCCATGGGCATGACGCAGGATTTCGAGCTCGCCATTGAGGAAGGGGCCACAATGATCCGCATAGGAACGGCAATGTTCGGCATGAGGGAATAGATGTTCGTCTTCGGCTATCTCTTGCGGGCGCTGACCGGTATTCTGCACTTCGCGCTGCAGATCGGCATCATCCTGTTCCTGGTGCGAGCGGTGCTATCCTGGTTTTCGCAGGATACGCGCCAGCCGGTGATCGCCTTCATCTACAGCATCACCGACCCCGTGCTGGATCGCATCCGCCGCCTCATTCCGCCCATCGGGATGGTGGATCTGAGCCCTTTCTTCGCCATCGCAGCCTTGTGGTTTCTGGATAATTTCCTGGTGCCGGTGCTGCACCGGCTGGCGGAAGGGATGTTATAGCGGGGCGCGGCGGGGCGGGCCACGCTGCCTCCGCGGAAAATGACTATCTTTTCACAGGAGGCCGCGTTGCCCCAACGCGGCACACGGGGCAAATCCCCGCCCCTATGGGGTGAGAAATTCGGCAGGAGAAATAATGAAACTCACGCCGCTGGAAATCCGCAAGATGGATTTCGCGAAATCCCTGCGGGGATACAACACCGATGAGGTGCGAGCTTTTCTGGAGATCGTGGCGGAGCAGGTCGAGGCGCTGCAGCGCGAAGTCAACGATCTTTCCGATAGGGTCGTGCGCACGGAGACGCGCTTGGCGGACTTCCAGATGATGGAGAAAACGCTGCAGGATACGCTGCTCAAGGCGGAGGAAACGTCGCAGCGGTCACGCGCAGATTCGCAGCGCGAGGCGGAAATCACCATGCGCGAGGCGCAGGTGACCGCGCAGCAGATCATGGCCGAGGCGCACCAATATGTCGAGCGGCTGCAGGGGGACATCCTGCTGCTGCAGAGCCGCAAGGATGCTTTCATCAAGAAACTGAAATACCTACTGCAGAGCCAGCAGGATCTGGTTGACGTTTTGAACCACGAGGATTTCGAGGCCGAAGTCGGCTTATCCGGGAGAATCCATGAACAACATCCGCCAGCAGTTGGCTGAAACGATCCCCTACATTCGCCAGCAGACCAAGAGCAAGCCCGAAATCGGCATCATCTTGGGGACCGGCCTGGGCGGGCTCGCCAAGGAAATCGAAATCGAAGTCACGCTGGACTATGCCCACGTCCCCCACTTCGCCGTCTCGACCGTGGAATTCCATGCCGGCAAGCTGATCTTCGGCAAGCTGGCCCAAAAGCCGGTGGTGGCCATGCAGGGGCGCTTTCATTTCTACGAGGGCTACAGCATGAAGCAGATCACCTATCCGGTTCGGGTGATGAAGGAGCTGGGGGTGAAGACTCTGCTGATATCCAACGCCTGCGGCGGCATGAACCCGGTGTACCGGGCGGGCGATCTGATGATCATGGAAGATCACATCAACCTGCTGGGAGACAATCCGTTGATCGGCGTGAACGATCCCGACCTGGGGCCGCGCTTTCCCGATATGTCTGAGCCCTATTCCCGAAAACTGATCGCGCTGGCGGAAGGGATCGCGCTGGAAAAGGGGATCAAAGTGCAGCGCGGCGTTTACGTGGCGGTGGCAGGACCGAACCTGGAGACGCGCGCGGAATACCGCTTCCTGCGGGCCATCGGCGCGGATGTGGTGGGGATGTCCACGATCCCGGAGTGCGTCGTAGCCAATCACGCGGGCATGCAGGTGCTGGGGCTGTCGGTGGTGACGGATGAGTGCTTTCCCGACGCGTTGAAGCCGGCCAAGATCGAAGAGATTATCGAGACGGCCAACCGCACCGAGCCCAAGCTGACGTTTATTATGAAGACGGTGGTGGAGAGATTATAAGCTCTCCAATAATCCCCCCTAACCCCCCTTTAGAAAAGGGGGGAACACGGGAAGTCCCCCTTCTGTGAAGGGGGATTCAGGGGGATGATAATTGAGGCAGCAACGCGAATGAAACTCAGATCAGTCCTAGCTCTCATCATTGCCGTTCTTGCCGCCGCACCGGCCTGGGCGCTGGACGGCTACTATACCGAGGAGGAGATTCGCTATCCTGCCATGGGTCAGCGGATGGAATACTCGATCATCCGCAAGACCTGGTATGCCGGCGACTGCATGCGCAAGGAAGAGGGCTGGCAGGGAACGACCATCGCGCGCTTTGACCTGAATAAATTCTACGTGCTGGAGCCGGATTCCAAGACCTATTTCACGGTTTCGGCGGATTTCATCCGCGAATTTTCCCCGCAGGGACTTAAGGCCTTCGGCGCCCTTGAGGATGGCAAGGGAAATTTGTACTTTCCGTCCGATCTTTACGTGCGCACCGAGGCCAAAAAGACCATCGGGCGCTGGGAGTGTTACCAGGTAACCACCAATCCCAAGTATCGAAATCCCAAGCTCCCCTACTGCGTTATCTGGTATTCGACCGAGGTGGACTTTCCCATGGATCTCTTCGGGGAACAGTTGAAGAATCTGATGGGCGACACGCCGGAAATTCGCGATCTGTTCAATCTGCTGAAGCAATTCGAAGGCTACCCAATCCGGCAGGAAGCTCACGGGTCCTCCAACACGGTGATTACGACCTTATACGAGTTCGAAAGACGAGATCATATAGATCCGGCGCTTTTCGAAGTGCCGAAGGATTACAGCGAAACGTCCATGCCGGAGGATATGCCGGAACCGCGCTGGGCGCCATAACATGTTCCAACCCGTACCCAAAAACGTCCGCTTCCCGCAGCTGGAAGAGAGGATCCTGCAATTCTGGGAGAGCAATGGCATCTTCCAGAAAACGGATGAGATCCGCCGGGGGAGACCGGAGTTCGTCTTCTACGACGGCCCGCCGGGCACCAACGGTCTGCCTCATATCGGCCACATGATGCAGTCGGCGCTGAAGGATCTCTGGCCACGCTACAAGACCATGCGGGGATTCCACGTCATCCGCAAGGCGGGTTGGGATACGCACGGTTTGCCCATCGAGCTGACGGCGGAAAAGGAGTTAAAGCTAAGCTCGAAGCGAGACATTCGAACCTACGGCGAAGAGCGCTATATTGACTACTGCCGTTCGACCGTTTTTCGCTACAAAGACTCATGGGAGCAGGCCATCCGGCGCATCGGGCGGTTTCTCGACCTGGAGAATGCCTACCTGACGCTCAGCAATGATTATATTCAGTCGGATTGGTATCTGCTCAAGCTGGCGTGGGAGCGCAAATTGGATCTGGATCGGGAGGAGATCCAAGGGAAAAACGCCAGCCCGCGTTTCTTGTATAAAGATTATCGCATCCTGCCTTATTGCGCCCGCTGCGGGACGACGCTATCGAACTTTGAGGCGGGCGAAGGCTATCGGGACGTCAAGGATATCACCTTGACGGCCAAGTTCCCGGTTCAGGGGCAGGCGAACACCTATTTCGTAGCCTGGACGACGACCGCCTGGACGCTGCTCTCCAACGTGGCTCTGGCCGTGGGGCCGGAAATTGACTATGTGGCCGTGCGCAGCCAGATTGATCACGAGACCTTCAAGGCGGGCCAAGTGCTGATCATGGCTCGAGCGCGGTTGGAGGCCTACAAGAAACAATTGGAGCCGTACGAAATCCTCTGGAGCAAGAAGGGCAGCGAATTGCGGGGAATGCGCTACCATCCGCTCTGGGATTTCCAAAAGGATCAGCGAGCTCATCGCGTGGTGGCCGATGATTATGTGACGACCGAAGATGGCACCGGCATCGTCCATCTGGCGCTCTACGGCGAGGACGACTTCCGCATCATTCGCCGCGATGGGCTGCCGCGGGTGCAGAACGTGGATGAAAACGGCTCTTGCAGACCCGAGGCCGGAGCTTTCGCGGGGCGCTATTTCAAAGACGAGACTTTAGACATTGATATCATCAAGGATCTTCATGCGCGCGGATTGTTGCTCAGTAAAGAGCGCTATGAGCACTCGTATCCCTTTTGCTACCGCTGCAATGCGGCGCTGATGTATTTCGCGCGACCGGGGTGGTTTCTGCGCACCGCTTCCTACCGCGAAGAGATGCTGAAGGCCAATTCCCACATCAACTGGCAGCCGCATTTCATCAAGGAGGGGCGCTTCGGCAACTGGCTCGAGAACACCATTGACTGGAACGTCACACGGGAGCGTTATTGGGGTTCACCATTTCCGGTCTGGACCTGCGCAGCGGACGGCTGCGACGGCGAGATCTGCATTGGCAATCTGGAAGAGTTGCGCCGCTTGGCAGGCTCCGAAGTTGACAAAATTCTATATAGCGATAAAATCGGCCAGGTGGATCTGCACAAGCCGTTGATAGACCGCGTCAAGATCCCCTGCCCCAAATGCCGCCAGCCGATGGATCGGGAAAATTTCGTGCTCGATTCCTGGTTCAATGCGGGGTTGATGTTTATCGGGCAGTGGGGTTACCCGGCGACGCCGGGATCCAAAGAGATCTTCGCGAAGCAGTATCCGGCCGATTTTATCTGCGAGGCGATTGATCAGACGCGGGGATGGTTCTACACGTTGGTGGCCACTTCGACTCTCTTCGCTCTGGCCAACAACCTGCCGGAAAACCAGTGGTCGTGCTACCGCAACGTCATCTGCACCGAACTGGTGCTGGACGAAGAGGGGCGCAAGATGTCCAAGTCGCGGGGCAATGTAGTGGATCCGATGGGGCTGTTCAACAGCGTCGGCGCCGACGCCACCCGCTGGACCTTTTACACCTCCAATCCCTGGAACGTCAAACGTTTTTCAGCAGATCAGGTGCGCGATGCCGTGCGCGATATTATCCTGCCCCTATGGAATGCCTACTCGTTTTTCGTCACCTACGCCCGGGTGGACGGCTGGAAGCCGGACGGCGCCGAACTGGCGCCTGAACATCCTCTGGATCGCTGGATCCTGGGCGAGCTGACGCATCTGAACCGCGAGGTAGTCAAAGCGCTGGATGACTATGACGTAGCTCCGGCGGCTTCCGCCTGCGAGCGCTTCCTGGATCAATTGACCAACTGGTATATCCGCCGCTCGCGGAGGCGCTTCTGGAAATCGGGCGACGACCTGGACAAACGCAATGCCTACGCCACGCTCTACCGCGCACTGACCGACTTTACCCGCATTCTGGCGCCGTTCCTCCCCTTTGTCACGGAGGAGATCTATCAGAATCTTGTGCGCGGCGTCAACTCGAAGGCGGTGGAATCAGTGCATCTTAATTCTTGGCCGCAAGAGCCGCTGGCCGAAGTGGATGAAGAGCTTTCGCGCCGGATGGAGCTGGCGCGGCGGATCGTTCGGGCGGGGCGGGATCTAAGGCAAAAGCACTCCATCAAAGTGCGCCAGCCGCTGGCGCGGGTTTGCGCCGTGCTGCCCGATTCGAGCGCCGCCGGCCTGGAGACACTGGGCGATTTGATCTGCGACGAGCTGAACGTCAAGGCGGCGCAGATGTTAGCGGACGAATCATCGCTGGTGACGCTCAAGGCCGAGCCGAATTTCAAGGCGCTGGGGCCCAAGTTCGGCAAGGATGTCAATAAGGCGGCTCAGGCCCTAAAAAATCTTAAGCCGGAAGCCGTGGCAGCCCTGGCGCGGGGAACGGCAATTACCGCCGACGGGATGCAGTTCCAGCCGGAAGATGTCACGATAGTGCGCGAACCGCTGAAGAACTGGGCGGTTTCCGCCGATGAAGGGCTGACGGTGGCGCTGGACCTGAATGTCACCCCGGATTTATCGGCGGAGGGGCGGGCGCGGGAATTCGTGCATCTGGTGCAAAATTACCGGCGGGACGCCGATCTCGAGGTAACGGATCGAATTCGCATCCGCGCGCACGCCGGGGAAGACTTGCGGGCGGCTATCGAAAGCCACAGCGATTGGATCAAGGCCGAAACCCTCGCGCAGGAGATCCGCTGGGAAGATCCGTCGCAGATCCCTGTCGAAGCGCCCGAAAAAGTGGATCGTTTTGACGTATATCTTAGGATTGAGAAAATTTAATTGCACCGGGAGGGCGCCATGCCCAAAGCACCACCGAAAAAAGCAGCCGTCTTTCATCCCTCGGATCTGCCGCACTTCGAAGAACTGATCCTCCGCAAGAAGGAGGAACTGATGAAGGAATTGGGCTATCTGAAAGAGAATACTTTGGAGAAATCCTACACGGACTATACCGGCGAGGTCTCCACCTATTCCTACCACATGGCGGATCAAGGGACGGACGCTCAGGAGCGGGAGAAGGCGTTTCTGTTCGCCTCGCGCGAAGGGAAATATTTGACTTATCTCGACCGCTCGCTGGAGATGATCAAGAAAAAGACCTACGGCTATTGCCAATCCTGCGGCCAGCCAATGGCCAAGGCGCGGCTGGAGGCGGTTCCGACCGCCCGGCTGTGCATTGACTGCAAGTCCAAAGAAGAGAAGACCGCCTAAGATGGCTTTCCCATCACGCTCGATGAATGTGGCTTGAAGATCCCATTTCTAAAAGCGCTATGGCCCACCATTGTCATTCTGATCTTGGATCAGATCAGCAAGGTCTGGGTGCGATCCAGCATGGCGCTGTGGGAATCGCACCGCGTGCTGGGGGAGCATTTCTTTCGCCTGACCCACGTTCAGAACACGGGCGTGGCCTTCGGCGTGCAAGCGGGCGGCCGCATCTTCCTCATTCTTTTTAGCTTCGTCGCCTCCCTTTTCCTCCTCTATATCCTCCTGAAAGCCCATCGAGACGATCAGCCCCAATATCCGCCGCTGGTGCGGTTTGCTCTGGCGCTCATTTTGGGCGGGGCGCTGGGAAATCTGATTGATCGAGTTTTCTTCGGCCAGGTCACCGACTTCTTGGATTTCGATTTTCCCGATTTCATCATGGAGCGCTGGCCGGTATTTAATGTGGCGGACTCGGCCGTGACCGTAGGGGTGACGCTGTGGATAATATATATCGTTCTGTTTTCGAAGCAAAAACAGGCGAGGGGAGACCCCACGTTATAATTCCCCCTTCCCCTCTTTAAGAAAGGGGGGAAAACGCACGCGCAGCATGTCTGATTCCATCTTCACGACCGAATCGGTTGATTTCCTCAAATCCATCCGCCGCCACAACGGCAGGCGCTGGTTTGAAGAGCATCGGCATTTGTATCAGACGTACCTTCTCGATCCCTTCCGATCCCTGTCCACCGGCTTAAGTCCCACCGTCTTCTCCATCAGCGAAAAGCTGGAGACGCGGCCGCAGGTGGGCAAAACCATCAGCCGGATATTCCGCGATACGCGCTTTTCCAAAAGCAAACTGCCGCTGCGGGATCACATGTGGCTGGAGTTCCGGGATCGCTCCCAGAGCGGCCAGGATACGCCGCAGTTCTTTTTTTATCTGGAGCCGGAGGAGTGGGGCTACGGCATGGGCTTCTGGCAGGCGTCCGCGCCGGCCATGGCGGCCATCCGCGAGCGAATTTTGGCCGCTCCGGAGAAGGGAGAGAAACTGATGCGGAACCTGAAGAGAGCAAAACGCTTCGAACTGGGCGGGGAGAAGTTCAGCCGCCCGCGGCCGATTGATTTGCCTCAGGACATCAACAATCTATATCAGCACAAAAGCTTCTATTTCATCTCCCGTCAGGCCATAAAGCAGAAGCTCTTTTCCTCGGGCTTGGCTGAGGAGGTCGCCGGCGGATTCATGCTGCTAGGTCCCATCTACCGCTATGTCATCGGATTATAGGGAAATCCGGCTGCGCATCACCTCGCATGAAGCGGGCTTGCGCCTGGATCGCTACTTGGCGCGGCAGGTGGCGCACCTTTCGCGCTCTCGGATTCAAGCGTTGATGGAATCGGGGCTGATCACTCTGAACGGCGCGCCCGTCAAACCTTCCCATGCGGTTAAACATGGCGAGGCAGTGCTGATCCGCCTTCCGGGCCCGGAGCCTTCTCCGCTGGAGCCGGAAGCGATGCCGCTCGACATTCAATTCGAGGATGAGCACCTGGTGGTCCTGAACAAGTCGGCGGGGATGGTGGTGCACCCGGCGCACGGGCATCGGTCGGGAACGCTGGTCAATGCCTTACTATATCACTGCCGAGACTTGCAGGGGATCGGCGGCGTGGAACGGCCCGGTCTGGTGCACCGGATTGATAAGGATACGTCAGGATTGCTGGTCGTGGCCAAGAGCGAACGCGCTCTGGCCGGTCTGGCCAAGCAGTTCAAAGAGAAGACCGCGGAGCGCAAATATCGCGCGATTGTCTGGGGACATTTAAGGCCGTCCGAAGGGCGCATCGAAGCATCGCTTGGGCGTTCGCCGCGGGATCGCAAGCAATTTGCCGTCGTCGCGGGAGGAAAAGAAGCGGCGACACGCTACAAGACGCTCGAAACTTTCGAGCTTTTTTCGCTTTTGGAGCTGCAATTGGAGACGGGGCGGACGCACCAGATCCGCATCCACATGCAACATGCCGGGCATCCGGTGTTCGGCGATCCGCAATACGGCGGGAGGAATCGCCGCTTGGGAGCGTTGACGACGTCGCAAAGAGCGTTCGTGGCGCAGCTCTTCGATATCCTGCCGCGCCAGGCGCTGCACGCGGCCGTGCTGGGATTTGTGCATCCCATCAACCGGGAGACGCTTCGGTTTGAAAGTGATTTTCCGGACGACATTGGGGAGGTATTGATGAGGTTGCGCCGCGATGAAGGAGAGGGGAAATAGAGCTTGCATTTGCGGCAAAGATAATTTACCTTGCTAAATAAGCAAGAAAAAGGAGTTTGCTGTGGGCGTAGGACATTGGGAACTTCTGGTCATCGTGCTCGTGGTGTTGCTGCTCTTCGGCGGGCGCAAGATTCCGGAATTGATGAAGGGACTGGGAGTGGGAATGCGCGAATTCAAGAAGGGCATGCGCGGCGATGACGAGGACACCAAGCAGGTGTCGAATCGCGATAAGACCGATACGGACAAGACTTAGGTTGGCATGAAGGTCTGGACATTTTAAAGCCCCCGGGAGGGGGCTTTTTGTTTGCCAAAAAAATCTCTCTTTTGTGCCCCCCGCCTCTTGACTTTTCCATTTTTATTTTGTATATTAGGGAGCAGCGAAACGTGATATTTGCATAATTCATAATATTCAATAACTTATGACCTGATGCCGCCATGAAACACCAACTAATATCTTTTGCCCTGATGGCCCTGCTGGCCGCCCCCGCCTACGCCCACTGGCCCTCGACGCTGGAGCAGAACGTCCCCATCGTCAATGATCCCACGGTTTGGGAAGGCTATCCCATCGCTCTGCCGGGTGCCCAGAATCGCACCTTGATCATGTATGGGGTTGATAACGTGGGCAATTGTTATCAGGTTTTGGACCAGTTCGGCATTCCCCAACTGCCTCCATATCAGCTTCTTACCCCGGCATTGAGTTTCCCCCAGACTAATGGTTTTCCGGCTTTTTACCCCGACGGCCAAAGTGGAGCTTTGGCCGCATGGACCAATGAGCCCTATGATGTGCATGCCCAGCTCTTGGATTCTCTCGGCAATCGTCTATGGGGGGACTCCGGCATAACGATTTTTATAGGGAATATAAATTATTCAGATGTGGATCTTTGCCCCGACGGCCAAGGGGGATTCTGGTCGGTGGTTTCAACTGAAGATAGTACATCCAATGTTTATGCCCAGCATATCAGCCCTGCCGGACAGCTTCTATTGGGTCCCAATGGGGTGCAGGTGGCCGGATTGCCCAATCATGCCTGCGGCCAGCCTCGGGTGGCGCCGGACGGTCAAGGCGGCTGCTTCGTCACCTGGGATGATAACCGCCCGCCCTATTTCCCCAATGATGCCATCCTAGGCAATCATCTGAGCGTTGCCGGCCATAAGCTCTGGCCCGAGGATCTGTATTTCGGGATTAATACTAACGAAAAAAGAATAATTTCGGATGGCGAGAGTGGGTTCATCTTGCAGGCTAATCCCAATCAATCCGACTACAACAAGCACTGGCGCGTCAACGCTCAAGGCGATGTTCTATGGGTCAGAGATCATTTAAGCTGGCTCTATTGGTCGGATATGGTCTCGGACGATTCGGAATATTTTTATCTGAGCTTCAGCTATGCTCAGACCTGTTATGCCCAGAAAGTCCGCATCAGCGATGGCCGACCCATGTGGCCCTGCAACTGGCAAGCAGGGCAATATGGGGCCGTTTTGACTAATCCGCCATCCAACTATTATCTTCAAGGCTTCCCCCGAAGCTATTACCTTGGTCCCTACTTTTACATCTCCTATGCCTATACTCTTGGCGGAATCATTTACTACCAACATGCCGAGCTTCTATTCCTGCAGAGACTGAATGCGCAGGGGAATAGACTTAACGGATCCATGGGCACTCCATTGGCTTGCATCTATCCTCCCTTTTTTATAGCCAATTATTTTGCCGTAAATCAACGCACGGTGCCGGATGGTGAAGGTGGCTGTGTCGTAGTTTGGGAAAATGAAAACGGGGGTGGGCCATTTCCGCTTCACGACATCTTCGCCAAACGGGTCAATGCCGACGGCACCTTGGGCGGACCGTTCCCCCTGGATGTGATGCTTACGCCGCACTCGCTGCCCATCCTGATCCCCCAGAACGGCGGCAGCTTCGCCTTCGATGTCACCATTGCGGATACCGATAGCGCGGGCGGCCAATTGGACGCTTGGATTGAGGTTACTCTGCCCAATGGCACAACGCTCGAAATTCTGGCGCGAAATGACCTCGCCATTCGTCCCGACTGCATGCTGACCAAAACCGATTTGCAGCAATTCGTCCCCCCCGGCGCCCCCGCCGGAATTTACACCTATACTGTTTATGCCGGCAATCACGACTATAATTCGCCCTGGGGGCAGGATAGCTTCACGTTTGAGAAGCTGGGAGCTAGGGGCTGGGGGCTAGGGGCTGGAAACAGCGAATGGACGCTTGAGGATTGGGATGAACCCTCTGTAGGGGCACAGCGCGCTGTGCCCATGCCCAAGCCGGTGGATTGAGGCTGGGCAGACTGAATAATTGGAGAATGCCCCGAGGGGGTGGCTTCGCCAGAGATTGAAGATTGAAGAATGAAGAATGCCAGGCGGCCAGAGGCCGCCTTTTGTTTGTCTGAACCGCAGATTACACGGATTTCACGGATTCCACAGATTAAAAAAAACGAAATAAGCAGCGCAATCAGCGCAATCTGCAGTTCAGAAAATTGAGCCCGCTTTAGCGGGCTTATGTAGTTTGTAGCCCCGTCCTTCAGGGCGGGGCGAGGGCGGGATCGGATGAAAAGCGTCAGGTCTCCGTCCGCCGCGGCGGACTGAGGACCTGACGCAACACGCAATGGTAACTTTATGGATACTTCGATCCCAGCGTCGTCCGAATAATTTCGAGCATCACCGCGTGGATGGCGGGATTGGCGCCGACGACGTTGCCGGTGGTGAGGTAATCTGAGCCTCCACTAAAGCTGGTGAAGAGGCCTCCGGCTTCTTCGATGATCAGGGCTCCGGCGGCGACGTCCCAGGGCGAGAGGCGATGCTCCCAAAAGCCGTCAAAAGTGCCGTCCGCCACCCAGCAGAGGTCGAGCGCGGCGGCTCCGGCGCGGCGGATGCCGGAACAGGCCAGGAACATCAGCTCGAAAGTGCGCAAGTAGTCCTGCAATTCTTCCTTGGCGCGAAAAGGAAAGCCAGTAGACAGCAGACAGCGGGCCATATCGGTCTTGACACTGATATGGATAGGCCGGCCGTCCTTTCGAGCGCCCTGGCCGCGCGCGGCGGTCCAGATTTCACCTGTCATCGGATGGATCACGGCGCCGACAATCAACTCCCCCCATTTGCGATCGGGGAGATGCTCCTCCAGCGCCACGGAGACGGCAAAGATGGGAAACCCCTGTAAGAAATTGGTGGTGCCGTCCAGCGGATCCACGATCCAGCGGTATCTTCCCTCTTCCCCACTCTGGCCCATCTCTTCGCCCAGGAAAGTCGAATCGGGAAGCTCCTTCATCAGAAATTCGCGGATGGCGGTCTCGCTCTCGCGATCCACGGACGAGACGTAGTCGCTGGCGCCCTTGGCGTCGGCCTGCTGCAGAGTGACCGCGCCGAAGTGTTGCTTCAGGATGCCGGCGCTGAGGCGAGCTCCGGCGACGGCGAGGTCAACAAGGTCGCGAAGAGATTGAGGATCGCGGGTCGGCATGACTATTTCCGCGGGAACGGCGGGGGCGGAGGCCCGGCTTCCGCCGCAGATTTGCGCCGTCTGGATCTTATCGCCAGGATAAGGAGAATCAGGAAAACCAAGGCTCCGGCGATGCGCACGGGGAAGAGATAAAGGCTGGAGGCTTCGAGAACGAGGTCATCCGCGGCGAAGTCCTCGCCAATGTATTTCCATACGAGGACGCCCTTTTCCATAGTCTGCGAATTGGAATGGGTGACGCGGCCGGGCATATCCAGGCGGATTTCGAAGGATTCATCGCTCAGGTCTTCGCTGACCTGATGCTGCATCTCCAGCAATTGGCTGACACGCAGAATCTCATTGGCCAGAGCAGCGTCGCCGATAATATTGAGGTTTTCCAGAATGATCTGCTGGGCGGCAGGCTCCAAATCCTTCCACCACTCGAGGCTGATCTGGTCGAGCTTTTTTTCGGCGGCCAAATACTGAACGGCGCGAAAATGGAGATCGAGCAGCGAATCCAAGTCGGCATTGGCCGAGTCTATCCAGGCCGGCGAGATCTTGATCTCCGGATGCAGCGCCAGTGATCGGCGGATGATCTCGTGAAGACGCATGCGGTACCGTTCCAGGTTCCAGAGGATCATTCCGGCGGCGTATTTCTCTTCGAGCGTGGCGCGCTCCTCCTCGCTCAGCAGGGAATCCTTACCGCTCTCCAAGACGCGGCACTCATCCGGGATATATCTCCAGCGGTCGCCTTCGATGGCATCCCGCTTGCGGCCGACGAACGTCAATTGAAAATGATAGCGGTTGAAGAGGAAGAAATCCGTATGGCTGAATTTGGCCGGATGATGGAGGAGGATTTCCGTCCAGGGAACTTCGCGCAAACCGAGCACCGCGGGGATGGTATCATGGTGAAACAGGGCCTTGGCTTCGAGGACGAAGGAGGTCCGGCCCGAATCATCCGTCTCATGCCGGGTGGTGACATTGAAAAAAGGCGATTCCGGATAGGAGCCCACGGGATCGTAGATATCGGCGCTGTCCCCCTTGGCCTCGTAGGTGAACTCGCAGCTTCCGTCCAGATTCATCTTATAGGAGTAATGGCGCTCGATACAGCCGGATGAAAGGATCATCAGGCCATAGACGAAAGGCATGAGCCATAGCGATCTGCGCGAAGTTCTGTTCAGGGGGCGGGGCGGATTGGAGACCATTCCATCCTCCAGGCTAAAATCTCGAATTGACCATTATTGCGTCGGCAGGCATGTTCCAGGCCGAGCTGTCTTGAATATTCGACGATGCGCGGATTATTTTCTTTTTTCCAGAACCATCCGGATACTGCAAAGCCCAGACGGCGGTAGAGCCGGAGGGCGCGCTGGTTGATCTCGTCCACGTCGAGGATGATGCGCCGCAAGTTCAAGAATTCAATCGCCCAGGGCAGGAGAAGTTCCAGCGCCTCGCGACCGCGGCCCTGGCCGATGTGATCCGCGCTGAAGCAGAGGCCGATTTCCATGGTGCTGCTGGGCCCATCAATCGGCTTCAAAGAGGCATACCCGATTAGGTTGTGGCCCGAATCATCCAGCGCCAAGCGGATGCGGTCGCGCAGGCGTTCGAAGAGGACCAGATTCGCCCGCGCCTGGCGCGGGGTGAAATTGTAGCGAGCGAAATAGGGATCATCGAACTTGGCCCACGCCTGGCGGCGCGCTTCGTCCGCCGGTTCAAACGGGCGGATGGTGGTGCGGCGGCTTCTGAGTGGCAGGCCTGGGAGCGTTTGATTTCGTTCAAGCATGTAAAAAGTGGCGCCATTTCGGGCGCCAGAAAAATATGCCGTGTGGCATCGCCTTTCCACCATGACCCCATCTGGGGTCCCATCAGGCGATCCGGAGCACTTACTGGCACCCGGTAATCTATCATAATAGGGGCCGGAAGTCAAGACAAAAGGGCTCGCAAAGAGACCTCAAGGAAGGGGGCTTTTTTAGCTTGCATTGGGGATCAAAATAGTCTATATTCCCCCCGACTTCAAAGTCCAACTGGAGAGGCCGCATCATGATGATGAAATCAGCGTACGCGCGGATTGCGCTCCCGACGATCCTGAGCCTGGCGGTTCATTTGCTATTGACGGCCTCGGTTGACGCCGCCGCTCTCAAGGATTTTCGGCTGGGCGTGAGCCGCGAGAAGACTCGAATTGTCTTCGAATTGGACGGGCCTACCTCCTATCAGGTGCAGGCCGCCGATTCGGGCTTGACCGTGCGTCTCGACCGGTTGACGATCACGCAAAGCCTGCTGAGGGACATCCTGCAAGACCGGGGCGGGCTGCTGCAGCGAGTGAAATCGGTGGCCGGCGCCGACGGGCTGACTTTTCGCTTGATTACGGCGGATCGGGCGCAGTTCAAGTATTTCAGCCTGAAGAACCCGGATCGCGTGGTAGTGGATTTGCTTCCGGCGATTCCTGCGTTCAAAGAGACTGCGGCCTCGGCGCCGGCGATTACCCCTGAGCAGAAACCTGCCGTGGCCGAGGTTTCGCCGCCGGTCGAACAGCCGAAGGAAGCCGTCGCATCCCAGGCCGATACGGGACAACCGGTTTCAGATACACTGGCTCCGCCGCCGAAATCGGAGACGCCCGTTGAACAGCAGGCGCAAACGGAAGAACTGACTTCGAAAGCCGCTCCTTCAGGCGGATCGAATTACCTCTACTATGCCATCCCGTTCATCATCCTGGCGGCGGGTGGGATTCTGCTCTATATGATGGCCCGCCGGTCGAATCGCCGGATCTACGAGCAGGAATCTCAGGAAGAAGCCGTATCCGAGATTCTGGAGGAGCGCATAGATTTCCGCAGCCTGATGAAGCGCGAGGCTGCGCCGCAGAAGGAAACGGAGCCGGCGCCCGCAAGTGCGGATCGGCCGACTGGCGAACATGGAGCCGATGGCAAAGCCGCGGCCACTCCCGCGAAAGGGACCAGCGCGCCGGCGAAAGTTGGAACTCCTCCGGCAGCCGCACCCAAGGCAGAGATGCGCGAGGATTCCCGAGCGGAACTGAGCATTGAGAATGCCAGTTTGATCTGGCCGGTGCATCTTCTGGACGGCGGACGCATCGGGCGGGTGATGGTGGTGGATGATGATGCGGAAATCACGCAAATGCTGGAAGATTACTTGGTGGGGGCGGGATTCGAAGTTCAAGCCCTGCCGGACAGCCGCAAGGCTCTGGAAGCATATCCGGAATGGCGCCCGGACCTGCTGATTTTGGACGTGAAGATGCCGGGTCTGGATGGCGTGGATTTCGCCAAGGCGGTCGGCGAGAAAGGGACCCACCAGAAGATCATCTTCTTAAGCGGACAGACCGAGCGGGATAGCGTGGCGGCAGTCTTCGATGCGGAATTGCGCAGCGGCCAGTATGAATTCATGCGCAAGCCCATATCCTTGCACCAGATCGGCGGGCGAGTTCGGGACTATTTCAGCAGCGCCCAGGAAATCCTGAATCTCAATTTGAACCATGATGCCGATTTCGCCGATCAGATCGAGCATTTGGGGCCGCATCAGTTAGTGGCTTTGCACGGCTTTGTATGGGATCACATCTTCGAAATTTCGGCGGAACTGCTGGGAAGACGCATCGAATCGGTTTACATCACCGACCGGATGGAGCCGGCCAGCAATTTCATGCGCCGCATGGGCTGCCAGGAACGCCGCGACTACTGCATCGCCAGCAAATGCATCGTCTCGAATCCGAGCTGCGCGGCCAACCGGCTGCGCGCGGAATTGGAGATCATGCGGCAGATTCTGATGGAATTCCGGGCCGAGTACCTGAACCGGATCGGGCGGGGCATCGGGGCGGAAGATCTGCGAACGCCGTCCAAAGGCCGCAAACGCGAATCCCGGCCAGCAGAAGCGCCAAAATTGAGCCCTCTTTCGGAGGGAAGTTCGGAGCAGCCCTCGGTGCCGCCGAAGCAACTCCTGCGCCGCGATTCCAGCGAAAGAAACCGATAGACGACGTTTGACATGCCGATTCCTCCGGACGAAGTGCGCCGCATCGCCGCCCTGGCGCATCTTGAATTCAGCGAGGCGGAGATCCGACGATTTTCCGACGATCTCTCCCGGATCCTGGATTACATTGATCAGTTGAAGGAAGTGGACACGGAAGGGGTCGAGCCGCTCATCCACGTTTTCGACCGCCGGGGCAGCGGAAGGCCGGATCAGGTCGGCCCATCGCTGCCGGTCTCGGACGCGCTGCGCGACGCGCCGCAGCGGCAGGACGATTTTTACCAGGTTCCCAGAGTTGTCTCTTAGCCCCAGCATCCCTTTTGGCGGACGGGCCATCGGCGTTATACCTGCACGCTTAGCCTCAACTCGCTTTCCCAATAAACCGCTGGCACTGATTAACAACGTTCCCATGATCTGCTGGACTCTTCGTTCCGCCGCCCAAGCCAAGGCGCTGAGCGAGGTTTTTGTGGCGGCCGAAGACGAGGCGTTGGTGGAGGCGGTGGAGAAGCATGGCGGCCAGGCTCGGCTGGTGAAGGGCGATTTCCGGTCGGGAAGCGACCGGGTGGCCGAGGCCGTGCGGGGGCTGGACGTGCCCGCCGTGGTGAATATCCAGGCGGACGAGCCGCTGATTGAGCCGGAGACCATAGACCGGGCGCTGGCCCTGCTGGAGGCCCGTCCGGAATTCGACGCGACGACGGCGGTGCGGCCCATGCGCAGCCTGGCCGAATATCTAAATTCCAACTGCGTGAAGGTCGTATTGAATCAGAGTGGGCGCTGCCTGTATTTTTCACGCGCGCCGGTGCCGGCGCAGAGGACACCCGTTCACGGCCAGGATCTGCCCGAGGGATATCCGTTTTATAAGCATATTGGGCTTTATTGTTTTCGCCGGATGACGCTGACGCGCTTCAGCCAACTGCCGGAATCGGCTCTGGAGATCTGCGAAGGGCTGGAGCAACTGCGCCTGTTGGAATACGGCGCCGCGATCGGCGCGATCATTACCCATCACAGTGCGCCGGCCGTGGACACTCCCGCGGATCTGCTGGCCCTGGAAAAACACATCCTCGATAAAGGCCTGGGATTCGGTTAGACCTATGGCGAAGTGCACCAAATATATCTTCGTGACGGGGGGCGTGGTATCGTCGCTGGGGAAGGGGATTGCCGCGGCATCTGCCGGCCTGCTGCTGAAATCGCGCGGGCTGTCGGTGACCATGCTGAAGCTCGATCCCTATATCAACGTGGATCCCGGCACCATGAGCCCATACCAGCATGGGGAGGTTTACGTCACCGACGACGGCGCGGAGACGGATCTGGATTTGGGGCATTACGAGCGTTTCCTGAACAAGGAAATGAAGCGGGTCAATAACGCCACGACCGGGCAGGTTTATTATACCGTAATCGAAAAGGAGCGGCGCGGAGATTACCTCGGGGGAACCGTGCAGGTGATTCCGCACATTACGGATGAGATCAAGGCGAGGATCCGCGAGGCGGCCAACGTGAACGGGGGTCACGACGTGCTGATCACCGAGATCGGCGGGACGGTGGGCGACATCGAATCGCTGCCGTTTCTGGAAGCGATCCGCCAGATGGGGCTGGAGATGGGCCACGAAAATGTGCTTTACATCCACCTGACGCTGGTGCCTTTCATCCGCGCCGCCAAAGAGATGAAAACCAAGCCGACGCAGCATTCGGTCAAGGAGCTGCGGGGAATCGGTATTCAGCCGGACATTCTGATGTGCCGCTCGGAGGGGCCGCTGTCGCGCAGCGTGCGGGAGAAGATCGGACTCTTCTGCAATGTGAAGGCGGATGAGGTGATTGAAGCTCGCGACGTGGAGTCCATCTACGAAGTGCCGATCATGCTGGAGAGCAACGGCCTGGGGCGCTTGCTCATCGAAAAACTGAGGCTGCCCGCCGCCAAGTTGGAACTCACCGAATGGGAGAATTTCGTGCACCGGGTGAAGTATCCTTCAAAGACGGTGCGCATCGGGATCTGCGGAAAATACGTGGAGCTGCGGGACGCCTATAAATCCATCAGCGAAGCCTTTATTCATGCGGGGGCGATGAACGACGCGCGCGTGGAGCCGGTTTGGATCTCCGCGGATGAGCTGAAAGATGGGCGCATCTCGGCGGAATTGGATCAGATTCACGGCCTGCTGGTGCCGGGTGGATTCGGCGAACGGGGGATTGAGGGGAAACTAAACGCCATCCGCCAGGTGCGGGAGAAGAAGATCCCCTTCTTCGGCATCTGCCTGGGGTTGCAATGCGCCGTGATTGAATTCGCCCGGAATGTCTGCGGTTTGGAACATGCCAACAGCCGCGAATTCGACTTGGACACGCCCCATGCGGTGATTGATTTCCAGCCCGGCCAAAAGGACATCGAGCGCCTGGGCGGGACGATGCGGCTGGGAGCCTATCCTTGCGATCTCACCCGAGATTCGCTGGCCTACAAAATCTATCAGCAGGACCGAATCCACGAAAGGCACCGTCACCGATTCGAGGTGAACAATCAATACAAGGCACAGTTGGCGCGCCAGGGGTTGCGTTTCTCAGGCCTGTGGACGGAGGGGGACCTGGTGGAAATTATCGAGTTGCCGGATCACCCCTGGTTTCTCGCCGTGCAATACCACCCCGAACTGAAATCGCGCGCGGCGATGCCGCATCCGGTTTTCGTGGATTTTGTCCGGGCGACGGTGAACTTCAGCCAAGGTCAGCGAGCATGAATCCGGTGGCCATCGGCAGTCTAAGGGTCGGGCGCGGCGAGCCCCCGGCGTTGATCGCCGGACCCTGCGTGATCGAGACCTACGAAAGCTTGTTTGAGGTCGCCCGGCGCGCCAAAGATCTGGCCGGTCAGTTCGGATTCAGATACATATTGAAGTCATCCTTCGAGAAAGCCAACCGGACGTCGCGAAATTCCTATCGCGGGCCCGGGCTGGAGGCCGGGCTGGAGATGCTGGGGCGGGTCAAGCGCGAATTGGGCGTGCCGGTGCTGACGGATATTCACGCGCCGGAGCAGGCCGAAGCGGCGGCCCGGATCGTGGATTGCCTGCAGATTCCGGCCTTCTTGAGCCGGCAGACGGAACTCATTGAAGCGGCGGCCAGAACAGGGCTGCCGATTAATATCAAGAAGGGACAATTCCTGGCGCCGGCGGCGATGGCGTACGCCATCGAGAAGGCGCGGGCCGCCGGACCAGGCGGCGTAATATTGACGGAGCGCGGGACGTTTTTCGGCTACGGAGATCTGGTGGTGGATATGAGATCACCCGTGCAGATGGCCGAGATGGGCGTTCCGGTGATTTTCGATGCCACGCACAGCGTGCAGAAGCCGGCGGGCCTGGTGTCCACCGGCGGAGAAAGGAAATACATTGCGCCGCTGGCCGGCGCCGCCGCGGCGACAGGAGCGATTGACGGCATTTTCCTGGAGGTACACCCCGATCCGGACAAGGCTTTGAGCGACGCCTCCACCCAATTGCCTTTAGACAATTTACCAAACCTTCTCAAATGGCTGCGGGATATTTTTCAATCCGCGCGGCCGCCGCAACCTTAGCCTAAAGGAGGACGAGTATCGTGAAAAAGCTCCGTCTGAAAAAAGGACAAGAACGCAGGATTCTAGACGGCAACTTGTGGGTATTCTCGAATCAGGTGGATGAACCCCTGCGCAATTATGGACCCGGAGAGTTGGCGCGCATTCTGGATCGAAGCGGCGAATTTCTGGGCGTCGGTTATGTCAATCCGCAATCGCTGATCGCGGCGCGGATTTTAACGCGGGAAGACCGCGAGATCAACGCGGACTTCTACCATCAGCGCTTTGCCGCGGCGCGGGCGCTGCGCCAAAAAGTGCTGCCGGAAGAGGAGGCGGTCCGGGAGATTTATGCCGAATCGGATGGCCTGCCCGGGCTGGTGGTGGATCGTTATCGGGACGTCCTGGTGGTGCAAATCACCACCTCGGGAATGGAGCGACAGAAGGAGCTGGTGGTTTCGTGCCTCAAGGATTTCTACAAGCCTGCGGCGATTTTCGAGCGGTCGGACGTATCCGTCCGAAAGCTGGAGGGTCTGGGCGACGCCACTGGAACGCTCTACGGCAAGCTGCCGTCCGAGCCGATTCCAGTGGTCTATTCCTCGCTGATGATACCGGTAGATGTGAGTCGCGGGCAGAAGACCGGCCTGTATCTCGATCAACGGATGAATTTGCAGTTCGTCGAAGATATCTCGGATGGGGCGCGGGTGCTGGATGCCTTCTGCTACACCGGCGTCTGGTCGCTGAAGGCGGCGCGATTCAAGGCGGCGGAAGTCATTCTGTTGGATGATTCGGAATGGGCGCTGGAGATCGCCATGCATACCGGTCGGCGCTGCCGGCTGGCCAGCCGTATGAAGGCCATTCGCGGCGATGCCTTCGACGTGATGAAGCAGATGGTCAAGGACAAGGAAAAGTTCGACGTGGTCATTCTGGATCCGCCGTCCTTCATCAAGTCAAAGCAGCATTTCAAGCAGGGCTATAAGGGCTACTTCGACATCAATCAGCGGGCGCTGAACCTGCTGAACGAGGGCGGATTCCTGGTGACCTGTTCCTGCTCGCATCACATGGATTGGGAATCCCTCTCCGATGTGATCACCGGGGCGCTGAAGGCGACTGGCCGACAGGGGCGGGTAGTTTTCAAGGGGCGTCAGGGGCCGGATCACCCGGTGCTGACGGCCATGCCCGAGACGGAATACCTGCGCTGCGTCGTCTTACAAGTTTTCTAACGGCAAGTAGGGACGTCCGCCGCGGCGGACTGTGCGCCTCTACACTTGATGGGACAATTGAGATCACTGAGAAACTTGAACGAAGCAGCACATCAACAAGAAAGTGGCAGCCCGCCTTTGGAGCGCAAATTCCGAAGGCGGGCTATTTTCGCCTGGGCGTTTCTGCTGGCCTATGCGGCGTTTATTGCTCTGACGCTTGCGACGGTGCCGGTGTGGCGCGAGATGCTGGTGGAACGCTATGGCGAGGGTGTGTTTGCCACCATCACCTACGGCGGGGCGGGGATTCTGCTCAGCATCATCCTCGGAGTGATGATCTTTCGCAACCGGGAGAAGAATGTTTTCGCCTATTTGTCGCTGGCGGCCGTACTGCTCTTTCTGCGGCATATTATGAGGCACTACATCACCATCCCGGTGGAGCAGATCCATTTCATCGAATACGGGTTCATGGGATTCCTGGCCTATGCGGCGCTGAAGCACCATCTGCGGGGGTGGGGGCTGGTCGCGGCGGCGCTGCTGCTGACTTATCTTTTCGGAATGCTTGACGAATGCATCCAGGGAAACTTAGCCAACCGGGTCGGCGAACAGCGAGATATGTATTGGAACGGCCTGGCGGGAATGCTGGGATTGGGCGTGGTCGTCTTCGCGTTGAGGCCGAAGCAGATCCGCGGCGGCAGCGGGCGTAGAGAGCTGGCGGCGGCGCTCATCATCCTTTTGCCCTGCCTGCTATTGCAGGGTTATTTCAACAGCGCCATCGCTCAATTCGGAAGGCTGATCCGGGATCAAGAGTTGCAGGTCATTTTTCGATCGCGCTTGTCCGTTGCGGAGCTGCTGCGGTACGACCGAGACCTCGAGCAATTTCGACGCGAGATCGTTCCCAAGATCGGCAAGGCCAAGATGCACGAAATCATGCCGCTGGTGCGCAACAAGATCCATGAGGAAGCTCTGGTGCACATTTTTCGCTGCGGGCGGTACCTTATGGAAAATAAATCTTTCGTGGCGTTCAAGGAATTGCGAATTATCGAGAAATATTATGTGCAGTTCATGCGCGGGACGCCGCTGGACCTTCCGGCAGAACGAGTGGCTCAGCTAACTGAGGCCGTGGGCGATTCGGCGCAGGTGCTTTACGCTTCGCCGGTGGCGGGCCACTTGATCACCAAGTTTCGGGAATGGCAAATGTGGGCGGTGATAGCGGCGATGGAGGCGGGGATTCTAATCTATTTGCTGGGATTTCCGAGGGGCTGGGCACGCAGGAAAGAGACCATGCGCCCGGAGCCTTAGGACATGGCCTTCAAGGGTTTCAGATCCAGTCCTTCCAAGAATATCTCCTGAAAATCATCCTCTTCCACAAGATTCACCACTCGAGTTAATTCCCGCAGATTCTTGAAGGGATCACCTTCGGCGCCTAAGGCTTTCGCGGCGCCGCGCAGGGCGCCGTCATTCACAAAGGCGACCTCGGCTGTGGACGCCGGCACCAGCCCGACGTCTTTTAGGTCGGCTTCCAAAAGCTCCCGGGCGAAGGCGCCGGTGATGACGACTCGCCCGATGCGGGACAAGGTCAGACCCGAGCGGCGGGACAGGATCACAATACCGGCATGAATGGCCGCCTTGGCCAGCTGCAAGGCGCGAACGTCCTTTTGACTGAGGCTGATTTCGGGATTTCGATCCTGAAGTATTACTTTAGATGATGCTGTGAATTTTCCGTCTGAGCGGAGCATATTGTTGCGGATAAGTTCAGCCAAGAGAGCCATCAAGGCAGAGCCACAGAGGGCGGATTTGGGTCGCTTGCCCATGGGCTGAAGGATCCAATTGCCTTGATCGAACTGCACGCCGGTGGCGACGCCGGGTCCGGCAGGCGCGCCGCAGGAGATGCCTCCTCCTTCGAAGGCTGGTCCGGCGGCGCAAGAGGTCACCCAGTAGGACCGGCCATCCCATAAGGCGATTTCGCTGTTGGTACCCAGATCCATGACCAGGGTCGGGTTGGAAGCCGTGCGATGGATGTCCAGAAAATGCAGCACGGATAGCAGATCCGAACCGATGAAGCCCTGCAATGGACCGGCAACCGTCAGGTGACGGTTCAACAGCGGGATTGGAATCAATAATTGACCTTCCAACGGGGAGCGGAAGGGCGCGATGGAAAGGGTGGTTTCGGGGAGACCGCAGACCAGATGAAGCATAACGGTATTGCCGACCGCCATTGCGGGAACACCCATCAGGTCGGTGCCAGCCGGGGTCTCGGCAGCGAGTTGCTCCAAGGAGGACTGTATGGCCTCCAGAATGATGGTTTGCAGACACTTCAAGAAGGAAGGATCTCTGGCGGCAACGAGGCGGGTCATAACGTCGGCGCCGTAGGCGCGCTGGGGATTGAAGCCGCGAGCGATGACCAAAGGCTCACCGCGGCGCTGATCCACCAGGGCGCTGACCAATCCGGTAGTGCCGATATCCACGGCGAAGCCGAGGGGCAGATCCGAAGCCACAGCGGCGAGACGTTCGATGCGGAAGCGCAGATCCCAATCGGGATCGCTTTCGAGAGTGGGGCCGGCCTTGGCGGAATGGCGGCAGGCCAGACGCCAGCCGGAATCAAGATCGGCCGGGATTAACCATTCGCGGTCGGCGGGATCGGCAGCCGGCGGCGCCGAGACGAAGCGAACGCGGCATTTGCCGCAGCGACCATCGCCGCCGCAATCGGCGCGGGGATGACGCCCCAGCAAGCGCAGTTGATCCAGTAGCGAGCCGGATCCGGAAGGAACGGCCAGACGCCTCCCAACGCGAGCGCCGGACTTTTCGCTTGACACACAGACCTCGAAGGAATATATTGTGTTTTTTATTTACGTTTATAACCCGGCAGGGGCGAGGGTGTTCCCAGGGATGGCACGGATGACACGGATACGTCGCTGTAGTATTATCAGCTTAGTCGTCTTGCTCTGGACGGCGCAGATGGCCGGCGCGCAAGGCAAGGAGGATTGGCCGGCGTGGAATCCGAAGAATCCGCCGCGGGGCGTGGACTTTTCGAATATTGCGCGGACCAACCGCACGCACCGCAAGGGAAATCTGTGGCTGACGGTGACCAATTGGGGTTTCATCGGCAACTTCACGCTGACTTCGACGCAGGCCATGGAAGATCCGGAATATCCCGGGACCTGGGCTCCGCAATGCGAATATCCGGGCAATTCGGACGTGCAGTATCTCTATCAGGGCGGATTGTGGGTCGGCGCGCTGGTGCAGGAGGGGGGATTTGAATATCCGCGGGTTTCCATCGGCACGGCCGGGTGGGTGGAGGGGCATGAATTTCAGCCCGGAGAGGTTGGGGGCCTGCCGATCGAGGAACACGGCATATTGGAGCGCTCCACGATTCCCAACACCTACAACCGTCTGGGGGAGGCGGTCTACAGCGAGGATGCCATCGCCGAGCAGGATTTCATCGCCGTGTACTGCGACACTCTGACGGAACAGTTCTGGGTCTTGCCGGACGTGATTGACGGACCGCATTTCCCGCTGGGGATACGGGTCGAGCAGAGGTCGTATTCGTGGTCCTACAATTACGCCCAGGAATTCATCCTGATTGATTATGTGGTGAAGAACATCGCCTCCAACTTTTTGAAGAATCTCTATGTCGGGCTCTACATTGACGGCGATGTGGGCTGGGAGGGAGAAGCGGTGGTCAAGGACGATGACATCTGCGGCTTCCAGCAATGGTATTATTACGACCGGATTATGCCCGACGGGGGGACGGTCCCGGACTCGCTGATCATCAACACAGCCTGGATCGCCGATAACGACGGCCGGCCGCAAGGAGTGGAGTCGGGATCGCAATTCACCTGTCCGGCAGTAACGGGGGTGCGGGTGGTGCGGGCGCCGAATCCGCGGCTGCGCACCTCCTTCAATTGGTGGATCCGCAATCCCAACCCGAATCTGGATTACGGCCCCGCTTGGGTGGATGACGGCTCGCAAAACGAGTGGACGGCCACCTGGGGCACGCCCGAAGGCGACGCCCGGAAATATTTCGTGCTCTCCAATGGGGAATTTGACTTTGATCAGGTCTATGTGCGCGATCCGGCGTGGATTCAGGAGCATCCGCAGGCTGTCCGAGACCCGGTGACCAACGAGATTCTGGAGGAGCACGATTGGAGAATTGAGAGCAATTCGCAGTACGCCACAGATATCGCCAACGGCTATGACACGCGCTACATGATATCCTGGGGGCCGCTCGGGATCTACGACCACACGGACGCGCAGGGGAACGATATTTACCGACTGAATCCGGGCGAAGAGTTCCATATGACGGTCGCGTATGTGGCGGGTGCGGCATTTCACGATGTGCAAAATCCGCAGGAAAATCCCGATGCCATAGATCCCGGCAAATTCAACTTCTCCAATCTGCGCTACAATGCCGCCTGGGCGGCGCGGGTTTACGACAACGAAATGATGGATTCAAACGGGGACGGCTGGTTCGGCGAGGACGTGGGTGGGGACGGGCTTTTCGCGGCGGAAGTTGGGGATTCGGTGATCTATTTCGGTGAGTTCAAGGGAATTTATCCCGGGCCGGATGACGACGGATCGGAGCGCAACGGGCGGCTGGACGAGGGGGAAGACGAGATCTGGCGCCCGGAATTCGTCTCTGACCCGCGCTATGGGGAACTGAACCTGGGGTACACGCGCTTCAATCACGTTCTCGACCCGGGAGACGGGATTCCCGATTTCAAGGGCCCTCCCCCACCCCCCATCCCGGAGCTGTCCCATGAGTTGACGGAAGATCAAGTGATCTTGCGCTGGAAGGACAACGCCGAGGATCCGGGATATTCCGATCCGTTTTCGGGCGTGCAGGATTTTGAGGGCTATCGCCTCTACGTTTCAAACAGCGGCTTGGAGAATGATTATCATCTGCTGGCGGACTTCGACCGTGTGGATTTCGCCTATTTTTCCGCCAATGATTCCCTGGCGACACACCCGGACAGCCGCACCAATGCGCCTGCGGACACCGTAATCAACTCAGTCCTGCTCTTCCGCCAGCCGTTCGGACAAAATACCGGGCTGGAGGCGATTCAGGAGACCGATTCGACGTACGTTTATGCTCTGCAGGATGTGCACCCCTGCTTTCCACGCTATTACGCGGTTTGCTCCTACGACTATGGCGATCCGCGGTCGGGCACGGAGCCTCTGGAGACGGCGCGCAGCGCCAACGCGCTGTATCTGGCTCCGGCGGGAAATCCCGCAAATGAAGTTAGAACGGTGCCCAATCCCTACCGGGCATATGCGGACTATACGGCAAATTACAGCAACGGGCTTTCCTGGGAAAATCAGGACGACGGCACTCCGGAGTTCTTTCCGCAGACCGATCGCAGGCTGGAATTCATCAATCTGCCAGCGGAATGCCTGATTCGAGTCTACACGGTGGGCGGAGACCTGGTGCAGATCATCCCGCATTCATCAAACGAGCTGAACAGCCTGGGCGATGGAAACTTACAGTGGACCAGTCAGTATTCTGAAAGCTGGGATTTAAACAGCCGCAACGGGCAGCAGATCGTGTCGGGAATCTATTTATTCAGCGTGGAAGATTTAACGGCGGGGCATCGGGGGGAGATCAAAACTGGGAAGTTTGTGGTAATCCGGTAGCTGCAAGTTCGGATTCCATCCAGCGAGGGTAAGGTTGTGGGGCATTTCTCATCAGGAATAGATTTCCCAAGGACTTTGTACAACACTGCAGAGGCCAGAAAAGGCTGATTCTCCGGCCCACTTTGCATCCCATTCGGGTAAATTACTATCGTAGCGAATGATGGCCGCGTTTCGGTTCCTGGGCGCGGCGGAGCAAGGCGACGATAGTGAAGGATTGGGGGGTGCAATCGTGGAACGGGTACGAGCGATCTTGTGCAGCGTGGCCGTGGCAACGCTGTTGTGGGGGTGCGCCAAGGAGGAACCAAAAGCGCCGACGGGTCCCGGGCCGGATCCGGAACCGGATACGACCGAAGTCATCATCGTTTCGGCCTGTTTCGCCGGGCCGCCGATCATCCCCTTTGAGAGCGATGGAGACATTTGGCTGAGCACCTGGGGAGATGACGACCTGCTCTACATCACCTGGGGCGATGGCGGCGGACCGGGCCAGCAATTTGACGATCCGATCTTTGGCACAGACGCCGGTGTGGCGGCGCTGGAAGGAATCGTGCCCGAATTCACTAACGCCAATAGTCCCTTTGAATGCGTCCGCAGCATCCATGTGCCAGACGGGATCGGCTGGAGCAGCGATCCGGGCACTAACGATAAGCCCTCCAGCATCCTCTGCTTGGATGGCAGGCTCTATTTCGCCGGTCATACGCCGCTGGGAGCTCCGGACTACGGATATATCGCCTATTCCGACGATTACGGGCTTTCCTGGACAGAAGTGCCCAATTCACCCTGGACCGCCGCCAGCGATAGCCCCTTCCGGATTTTAATGCTGATCAACATGGGCCGAAATTATGAGCTGAACGAAGACGGATATGTCTATGGCTTGGGCATCGGGCATGAGTGGTATTGGCCGAGCGGTGAGGTGGCTCTATGCCGAGTGCCGAAAGCTCAGGTAGCGGAATACGACGCCTATGAATACTATGCCGGGGCGGATTCGATTCAGGAACCTATCTGGTCCGATGACCAGGCCGAGGCGGCCATTTTGCCGGACCTGGTAGTTCATCAGTTGAGTTCGGCGATCTTTCATGAAGGGGCCAGGCGCTATATTCTACTTACCAACATGGTTCTTTACACAGCCAGCCGACCGTGGGGTCCCTGGGAGCCCGTCCGGCTGGAAGACACGATCTACAATGACCTCTGGGCCGGCGGCTACATGCCGGGAATCATCGCCAAGGACGCCGGACCAGACTATTTCTATTTCACTCTGGCGGGCCAGGACTCTGTGATCGGCTATTTCTGTCATATGGGGAAAATTCAATTGCAGTTGGCCGAGGTCATACCGTAGGGGGGTGAAGGGAACGTTGTTAGCTTCATGATTAACAAGAAAGATTTGCGCCGCGTCCTGATGTGGGTTGGGCTGGCGCTCCTCTTTAACCTCGGCATACTCTACTTCCGAGGCCATCAAAAAGCCCTCGAATTCTTCACCGGCTACCTCATCGAGTACTCCCTCTCCGTTGACAACCTCTTCGTCTTCATCATGATTTTCAGCTTTTTCGGGGTGAACAGCTCGCAACAGCATAAGGCGCTGCAGTGGGGTATTGCCGGCGCCATTGTGTTTCGCATGCTCTTTGTCCTTTTCGGCGTGGCGCTGATCCATCTCTTTCATGAAATCATCTACGCCTTCGGCCTGCTGCTGATTTGGAGCGCATGGAAGATGGCGTTTGCCAAAGAGAAGGAGCTTGAACCGGACAAGATTGCGCTGGTGCGATGGTTTCGCAAGATTTTTCCGGTCACCAAGGAGTACGTCGGAGATAAGTTTTTCGCCCGGACACATGCAGGCATCGCCGCCACTCCCCTGCTCATCGTAGTGCTGGTCGTGGAGAGTTCGGATATCATGTTCGCCATTGATTCCATCCCGGCCATTCTGGCCATTACGCAGGATCCCTTCATTGTCATTACCTCGAACATCTTCGCCGTCATGGGGCTGCGTTCGCTCTATTTCCTGTTGGCTGACGTCATGGGACTTTTCCGCTTCCTGAAGCATGGTGTGGCCCTGATCCTGGCCTTCGTGGGGCTTAAGATGCTGATCATGGACATTTATAAGCTGCCGACGCTGATTTCCTTGGGGGTGATTGTAATGATACTGGCGGTTTCCATTGTAGCATCCAGGCTGATAAAGGCGAAGGGGGCAGGTTCCTCTTGACCTGGGCTGCGAAAATGATTAAATTATGTGATTATTTTAGCAAGGAGTCCTTTCAGCCATGATCGTCGGCGTGGGGATAGACATCATCGAAGTTGAACGGCTGGGACGCGACCTGGTCGAAAAGGACGGCCTGGTGGAAGAGATCTTTTCGGCGAAAGAGATTGCCTATTGCCGCCAGAAGCGGTATTCGGCGCAGCATTTCGCGGCGCGATTCTGCGCCAAGGAGGCGCTGTTCAAAGCGCTGAGGAGCGGCAAGCGGGGGAAGATGTCGTGGCGGGATATCGAGACGATTAACGATGCGAATGGTTCACCCGCCTTAAGGCTCCGCGGCGCGACCAAAGAACGCGCGAAAAAACTTCAGGTAACCAAAATCTGCATATCACTTTCGCACACGCGGCAGACGGCGGCGGCGTGTGTCATCTTGGAATCAAATAATATCTGACGTCGGGGTCAGAGACGACCCCGACTACCGAAACTGGGAGGTTCAATTGTCTGTGAGCAACATCGGCTCCTATGAGGAGAAAGCCAGGGGATTTGATTGGGCGCTTTCCGAAAAGGAATTGGGCTTTAAAGCGGGCGACAAAATCAACATCGGCTGGTATTGCAGCGACCGGATATGCCAGCAGGGGAAGGCTCAAAAGCCGGCATTGATCTGGGAGGATTATCAAGGCAACGTCAAGCGCTTTACTTTTGATGAAATGCGGATGATCACCAACAGCTTCGCGGAGTTTTTTCAGAAGCTGGGATTAAAGGCTGGCGATCGCATCTGCATCTTCATGGATCGCGTGCCAGAACTGTACTTCTCGTTTCTGGGCATTCTCAAGATGGGCGGCGTAGCGCAGCCGCTCTTCTCGGCGTTCGGTGACGAATCGCTTTTCACGAGATTGGATAACGCCCAGACAGCAGCGATTCTGACGCAAAAGAAGCACGCACCCAAGGTGCGAAAAATTCTCAGCCAACTCCCCAAGCTCAAGCACATCATCGTTGTGGACTCCGATGGATCGGGGCTGAAAGAGCGCGAGATTGCCTACAGCATGGAGAAGGAGCCGAAGCTGGATAAATTCGACGTTTATCCTTCCACGGCGGAGACGCCTTCGGTGTTGCATTATACTTCGGGGACTACGGGGCAGCCCAAGGGAGCTCAGCACGTGCACTATTCGCTGATTTCGCAGTATCTGACGGCGAAATGGGTGCTGGACTTGCAGGAGAACGACATCTACTGGTGCAATGCGGATCCGGGCTGGGTGACGGGGACCTCTTACGGCATCATCGGGCCGTGGGCATGCGGAACGACGCAGGTGGTATTGGATGCGGGCTTCAATGCTGAGCGCTGGTATCAGACCCTTGAGAAGCATAAGGTGACGGTGTGGTATTCGGCTCCCACGGCGATACGATTGCTGATGAGGGAAGGGACGGCCGTCGTCAAGAAGCATAACCTGTCATCGCTGCGGCACCTGTGCAGCGTCGGCGAGCCGCTGAACGCCGAAGCGGTGCTCTGGTCGAAGGAGGCGTTCGGGATGATGTTCCACGACACCTACTGGCAGACGGAAACCGGCAGCATCGTCATCACGAATTATCCGGGGATGCCGATCAAACCGGGTTCCATGGGCAAGCCGTTTCCGGGAATCACGGCGACTGTGGTGGATCCCAAGACCTTCGAGCCGATCCAGAAACCGGGCACGGTGGGACTAATCGCTCTGAAACCCGGGTGGCCTTCGATGTTTCGGACCTACTGGAATAATCAAGCCACCTACGACAGCAAATTCAAGAACGGCTGGTACATCTGCGGAGATCGGTCGAGCATTGACGCCGAGGGCTATTTCTGGTTTGTGGGGCGCGATGACGACGTGATCAACACCGGCGGGCATTTAGTGGGACCATTCGAGATCGAGTCGGCCTTGCTGGAGCATGCCGCAGTGGCGGAATCGGCCGCGGTGGGCAAGCCGGATCCGGTGAATATGGAAGTCGTCAAGGCGTTCGTGGCGTTGAAGGCAGGGTTCGAGCCCAGCGATGATCTCGAATTGGAGATCATGAACTTCATCCGCAAGCGGCTTTCGCCGCTCGCTATGCCCCAGGAAATAGAATTTGTGAAGTCCCTGCCCAAGACCCGCTCCGGGAAGATCATGCGGCGGGTCCTGCGGGCGCAGGAATGGGGCGAACCGATCGGGGACATCTCGACGCTCGAAAACGACTAAAGAATTTCACGCATAAACGCAACGACTTAAAAAAGTTTCACGCAAAGGCGCAAAGACGCTAAGAAGGCTCCAAATTCATGACAGAAAACGAGCTTTCCAAAATAATCGTTGATTGTTGTTTTAAAGTTCACTCGGCCTTGGGACCAGGCCTCTTGGAGTCTGTTTATGAAGAGGCCTTGGCATACGAACTCGCCAAGCAGCAATTGGCCGTCAAAAGGCAACAAAGTATAGCGGTCGTCTATGACGAGTTGAAAATGGATCTGGGCTTCAGAGCGGATATAATCGTAGAAGATAAAGTGATTATCGAGATTAAGTCAATCGAAGCTCTCGCGCCAGTCCATCATAAGCAATTACTGACCTATCTGAAATTGACGGGAATGAAACTTGGGCTTTTGATCAATTTTAACGAAGCCTTGATAAAAGATGGCATCAAACGGGTCGTAAATAATCTTTAGGCCTTTGCGACTTTGCGTCTTTGCGTGAAACATACCAAATAATTGGAGTTCCAATGGACGAAATGAAGCAGGCGATTCTGGATTACGTGCGGCGGGAATACATCGAAGACGGCGACGACCGCGAAGTGAACGAGACCACTCCGCTGATTTCCGGCGGCATCGTGGATTCGTTTTCCATG
>Ga0315284_10000879_pt1 | contig 41238 bp, 45 predicted proteins | sample YL17G09_16_MG_FD_203696 | JGI IMG/M metagenome (GOLD analysis project Ga0315284, IMG submission 203696) | Sediment microbial communities from Yellowstone Lake, YNP, Wyoming, USA - YL17G09_16 | ecosystem: Environmental > Aquatic > Freshwater > Lake > Sediment | place: USA: Wyoming | collected...
GCAACCAATAAAGCAGCCCGACTTACTGACTGCATCCCAGTAAGTACCTTGCACTATGGAGTCAGCGGCAACATGAGCAGCCACTTCCTGGCGCAGTTTGTCTGTGTTTTTGGTGAGCATGGGCTTAGTCATCGAGGGCCTCCAGGGCGCGGCGGATAAGGTAAACGTCGATGTCGTCATCTTCCAGTGCTGCAAGCGCCTGTTCTTTCAAACTCGGCGGCTTGGGGCGGCGCATTGAACGCCTCCCAATAGGCGTCCAGGATGGCGCAGGCGCGGTGGCTAGGTCATCACGCATTTGCTGTGGCATTAGCTCCATGATCTCCTCATCCGTAGGCGCCACCGGCTCGGACTGGGCTAGGGCGGCGCGGGCGCGGGCAATCAATGCTGCATATCGGTCATCGCCAGTTTCCCATTGCCAGTCGTTAAGGGCTGCGGTCAACTCAGCGCAAAGGGCGCGGTAGTCGGTGGTCATTACAGAAAGTCCTCACGGATGATTTGGGGCGGTGGGGTGATTGGGTTAGTCATGATTAGTTCTCCTCTCTAGTGTTGTTGGCGGGTGTGCCCCAGAGGGCAAGTGCTGCACGAACTACTCCGACCACTTCATGATGCCAAAGGTCAAACGCCCAATAGTGATCAACTTTGCCCAATCTGGTTAGATCAGCGCACTGGTCGTGCCAATCTTCAATCTCCTCATCCGTTGGCGCCACCGCCACCGGCTCGGGCTGGGCTAGGGCGGCGCGGGCGCGGTTAATCACAGCGGAGAGGTTTGCGGTCCACCGGCTAACCGACATGCCTTCATCGGCATCATGTGCGTCAATAATCTCAGCGCACAGGGCGCGGAAGGTGTCAGTCATCGAGGGCCTCCAGGGCGCGGCGGATAAGGTAGCGGGCCGTTCCACCGTTGGCAAAAACGTCGATGTCGTCATCTTCCAGTGCTGCAAGCGCCTGCTCTTTCAAACTCGGCGGCTTGGGGCGGCGCATTGAACGCAGCCAGTCGGCTTTGCCCTTGCCGTACATCGTGTTGATGTTGGCAATACACGCCTCCAGCTCTTGGTCGGCGCCGTGTTGAGCAGATTTTTCGCACAACTGCATTAAACGATCTGTGGTCATGGTGGTGATTATCGTTACCAGCTTGTTGCCGTCGGTGTACTCGGGTTCTTTCCGCCACTGTTCCACCAGCTCAGGTGATGGGGCTATGGGGTGTCGGTCAGTCATTGCATTCTCCAAGGTAGTTTTCTCAGTAGCACTCACTTAATCAATGCCTCCAGCTCAGGGTGCTTTTCACGCACGATCTTCGTGAATCGCGCAATATGCGAGTTAACCGCTTGCTTTGACATTCCGAACTTCTGGGCAACCTCGCCTTGACGAAGTTCTTTTTCTCCGAGAAGTCCATAGCGGGAACACACAATTTGCGCCCGCTTACTGTCAAGGGAATCACAACCGGCTAGAACAATCTCGCGAACTTTCGCAGAAACGACCTCGTCGCGAACTTCAAACTGATTTGGGTCCTCTAGATTCTTACACCAGTCGGACTGCTCAAGAGAACGAGGGTATTTCGGATTTCGATTTTCTTTACGGGCTAGACCTTGAACTGCGCCGCGAACCTGCGGGTAAATCCAGGTCATTGGTTTGCAACCGTAGTCGGCGTCAAAAGTCTTGATAGCTTTTACGATTCCGAGCAAACCCTCTTGCACAAGATCATCCCGGCTGTGTTTCGGAGCCATCCAGGAATACTTGTTAACCAGTTTGTGGACTAGAGGGGTGTATTGCCGAATCACCTGGGTCACAGCCCGTGCGTCACCTTTTACGGCGTTATAGAAAATTTGGTCGTTAGACATGACATTCATCAACTGTAATCAGTATACCGCGTTTTGGCCATTTTGCAAAGGGGTAAACCGCCCAGAAACGGGGCGGGTATCCGCCCTAAAGGTCAAATTCAGAAAGAGAAGCTTCTACCATGGCCAGACGCTCCTCCCACCCGACGCCCCCTTCCTTTCCTCTGGAAGGATTTACGCATCTCTCAGCCTTCACGGTAGGAAGTCGGCGGCAGACAAGAGCGTTGAGGTCTTCGTCTTTTCCAGGTTTTCCGGTACTCCAGTAGAGTTGGTCTGAGATCCAAGTTGCACCGCAAACGGGGCAGTTTCGGTTAGACATAAGTCGGTGTCAGAGTAATAAAGAACTTTCACTCCTGCTTCGTGTAACAATTCGTTCGCGAGAAGAAAGTTTGACACCCATCGATCTGGACCGTCTTTTGGGTCCGGGCAAATAACTTTCTCGACCCCGGCTTGAATCAATGCAGATGCGCACTGGGAGCAAGGGGGCCACGTAACGTAGGCAGTGGCACCTTCGCTGGAGGATCCGTTTTTGGCAGCATTGAAGATTGCGTTCTTCTCCGCATGAATTATGGCCGCTAATTTGAAGTCGCGGTTTCTGTAACGGTCGGCAGAGTCAGAAAGACTCGTTGGTAAACCGTTGTACCCCGTACTAATTATACGGCGGTCTTTGACCAGAACGCACCCACATTTCGTTGATGGATCCTTGGACCAAGACTGTACTTCGTTAGCGATTCTAAGGAATCGGTGATCCCAGTGGTTCAGAAAGGTATTCAATGTAGTCGGTTAGAGCGGCGGCGAAATGAGAGCAGACGTCGGACAGGTCTTTGAAGGTTAGGCCGGCATCGTCAGAAGTGTGAACGAAACCGTCCCAGCATGCTAAAACTTCTGAGACGCCGTATTCCACTTGCATGAAACTCGTAGCGTCCGACAGCAGACGATCTATCTTGCGGTAAATCATCATGCGATCGAAAGAGACTTGAGATGCGTTCATTATAAGTTAGCGGTTGTCACCGGAACCAGCGATCACTCCTCGCTCAGCGCGAGAAGCAAGTTTGTCAAGGTTCATTTGAGCGATATCCTCTAAAGGGTAATCCATCTCGTAGGATAGTACGGCGACGTACCACATTACATCTCCGATTTCTTTCGCAACTTTGTCACGAACTTCGTCGGTCAAGATTCCGTCGTTGTCGCGAATAACCTTTTTCAGTTTGTCTGCAACTTCCCCGGCTTCACCAACGAGACCCAACACAGGGTAGACGAAATTTGCGCCCTGGTCAGGGTAAACCGCAGTGCTAAGGGCCGAGGTTTGGTAGCTGTTTAGGTCCATTTAGTTTGTGTATCCAAGGGGAGTATAGGCGGGAGGGCGGTCAGGTAAACCTAGAAACCGACGTCCACCTCACGGGCGCACCCTTGCTCAACAAGGTCATCCCAGTCCATCAGAGCAGCGCCCAGCGTAAATTTGACGCTGGTTGTGGTTTTACCCGCGAAGTTTGCCACCTCAGCCAGGAGTTGACTGTAAAAGGCAATTTCCGATACGAATTCTGTCACTAAAAGCGTTGGAATGAAAACCATCGCTGACATCTCGTTCCCCTCTACGATGAAGTACATCGTGATAGGTTCACCCACCCGGCTAAAAGTAAAAGTGTGAACGATGTCGTCGTTTTTCTTGCGAATCTCAACAAGCAATTTATTCCAGCTGGATTCTTCTTTTTTCTGAAGAGTCTCAACGTTCTTTGCCACCCACTCTGGATTGAAATCGTAACCGTAATCGTTCGCAGCGTCGGCTACAACGGTAACGCCAGTCAGGTATACGCCCAGGAGGTCACTCTTGCCTTTCTTAACGACTAGATTCTTTAGGAATGTTTGCGGGTCAGTGTACTTTTGAGTCATTGTTGTACTTCTTTTGGGAGGTTTGCGGTAGATCCTGGTAGATGATGTGTCCACCGTTTTCCACGGTCTTAGTGGGATCATGAGGCAGAACTTCGCGAGTGTTGTTCCCCACTCGGTTCATTCGCATTTTTCCTTCTTTTCCGAACTCAGGGTGAGTGCGAAGGAGATCTCTGGCATTTCGCTTTGACTCGATCGAGAAGTCTCCGAAATAACGCTTAGTAGCATCGTCTTCGGAGAAAGCCTGCATGTCCTGGTCTTTTCTCGATTTGATTTTGCGCTCTAAAGATCTCTTCAGGTCGAAATCTCCAGCAGCGTTACGATACTTTTGCGTTGGCGTACCAGCACTGTTAATAGGTGTTGGTGCGTCCGGTGTATTGCTGCTGAAGAACTCGCTACTCATGTCAAAGGAAGACGCAGGGATGGTACGAAAACGTTTTCGCCAACGCGGCGAATTCCAACCACGTATTTTGAAGAGAAGTATTCCCCTGGCTGGGGGATCACATAGTTAAACTTGATAATCTGCCAAAGTGGGCAGAGGAAGAAAGAATGCTCGAGACTTTCAGTGCCTTTCGCGTACAGCTTGGCAAGCAGACGCGGAGTATACTGTTCACAAAGGCATTCAATCTCTTGAACAGTGCCAATCTTGTCATAAAGGTTCGCAGGGTCATCACAACAGGTGAAGCCTTCGGATTCCAGCTGAGTTTTTAACCGTGCTTGCTTTTGACATTCATAAGAAAATGCGTCCACCGTGGTAGTCTCGAGAGAGTTAGTTACAGTCATATTATACCCCTCAAGAGATGGTTTCAAGGCGAAGCAGCTTTTCCCGAGCGACAGAGCGGAACTTTTCAGCTCGATCGGGGGAGTAGTGCTTGTTGTCCAACCACTTATCATAACAACGCTCTTCCGGGTTACTCAGACGTATTCGATCGAATCCTTCGATTTCCTCGATAAGTTCTTGACCCTCCATCTGCAATTCTTCGCTCGCGTGACGCATGTTTTCCCAGTTCTCGATCACGTAGTTCGCGGAACCACCGATCTTGAAGCCGTCTCGCATCACCAGCTTTTCCATGATATCCTTGATCACTTCGGCAGTGGTGGTGTTTCCAGTGGAGTTTCTCCCAAACTGCTCGTAATACGACACAGCTTTCTTGATCGACTCCCAACGAATCTCACGAAAACCTTGATAGTAGTGCGTTGACGGCCTACCAGCAAGTTCCCAGTGTTTCTTCATCCTGGTCATCATCTGAAGTCCCGACGGATCAACCCCGAGAAAGTAGAAGTGGTCTAGGCATTCTTGAAGCATTTCCGGCGTGAGTTCAGGGATTTCCGTGTTTCCTGTCCTGAGCATCCACGCAAATGCCATGCCATTGACGAGCGCCTGTGTAACATCCGCCTTGAAACGGATCCTCTGCCGAGTCGTCCAGTACCGGACCTCGACTTGGAGCCGGTTAATTGATGGGTCGCGAGTGTCGTTAATAACTTCCCAGAATCGATCAGTTGCCAGTCGCAAGCACCACAGATAAAGAGCCTCTTGGCTGACCCCGAGTTTGTCCGCAAGGTACGGGATATGTGCCCTTGGGCGGAGATCCGGCGAGCCCTCCGATAAGGTTCCCTCAAGATTCTCCCGATTCTTGGCAACCTCGTATTCGCGGTAGGTCGATATGATCTTGATCCGGTCAATAATGCCAGGGTCGAGGTCATAAGCAAATTTGCTGTTCCAGTCGTTGGAGTTAACCAGGATAACAGTCTTCGGCCATATCTGCTCAGAGTTTTGGAACTTTTCTTCGACTTGGAACAGGCCATTGGTAATCAGGATTTTGGTTTCTTCGGCTGCGAGGAACTTCTTGAGCGAGGTGAGACTCGTGTCGTCTTTGTAGGCAACGTCGCTGAGAGCTGCGGCTTTAAGTCCGAATCGGTCTTCAGTTGATTTGAAGGTGTGGGTGACGAATCCACAGCGTTGGAGAGCTGCGGTGAGCCCATTGAACAGGGTTGACTTTCCGAGACCAGCGTCTTTCCCCACGATGACACCAGCCATTCGGGCAGTATGGTCAACTGGTTCTGATCGACCTGGTGGTAAGTGATTTGCACGTCCGACGCCCACCCGACCGAGAATAAGCCTGAGCATTTCCTGCTCGGCTTCGGGGAAGATTGTGAAAACATCAGAAAAAGTGACTGCGTTAAGCGCAGGGTCAAACCAATCCCGGTCAGGAACCCAGATACGAGGGTTAAGAACAGGTTGGCCACCCCAACGACCAACCGGGTCAAAGGTGTGTCCATAGTCAAGTGTTTGGTGGATATTTTTAGTTTGATTCACCCGCTTCATCTTGAGCAGGCGCTCAGTAAACGAGGAGAGATCGTTATCACCCGCTTTCGGGCGGAACAAAGGTTCCCAGAACGTTCTTACTTCTGGTTCACAAGTGTCCGGGTGAAATGCAGCCTCGATCAACTCGAAGTGAGCGTCGGTGCAGATATCCTGGAGAGGTTCAAAAGAGTTTGGATACTTGATTCCCTTTATTTGCTCAGGCGGTTGCGGACGAAGAATTCGGTGGTTGACATGGTCGCCGATTTCATTGAGTTCAACTCGGAAACCCCTGGCCTCAAGAAGCGCGATACCAGCCTTGTAAAGCTCCGACACTTTCACGGGAGCTTTCTTGTCTTCCTCCTCTTTCTTAGCCGATGAACCAAAAGAGCGAGCTTTTTTCCTCTCTTTAACCTTGCCAAGAATTTCAATTTCTTGTTTCGTGGTGCCAGCGGCTCCAGAAAACGGGTCAGCCATGTTTTAGTTTGGATAGTTGTTTCCGTTCTAGTATAGCAAAAAGCCCCAGCCGGTAAGGCCAGGGCAGACTGTCAAAAGATTCAGAAGTCTAGATCAAAGGAGTCGGGGTCTTCAGCGAACGCAGTCACTTTCAGGATGCACTTCGCAGTCGGGAAACCGTTGTATTCACCGTGTTCAAGAACACGCAGAGTAGCCGGGGAATCCAGAGTGATCAAAGGCTCGGCAGCGAGAACCTTCTTGAGAGCAGAGTTCGGGCGAACAATGCACCAATCGGTAACTTCGGTTTCTACGTCCATCCACTCCCCGTCAACTTCCGCGCGAACGGGAGCGGTGAAGGGCTCAGTTACCTGAGCTTGAAGGAAGTAGTCGGTGCCGTATTGACCACCTTCTTTAGCACGATACGTTGTGATCTTGTAATCACCGATCGGCAGGTGTGCCACCTTTAGGAAGGGGCCAACCATCCGCTCGCCACCACCTTCTCCGCGCTTGGAGAGATCCGAGGCAAGCTGAACTTTCTCAGCGATTGCTTCAGGGTTTTCGTCCAGAAGCAGGTCGAGAAGATCGGCGCTGATTTTGTCTTCGTAGTCGACAGACCGAATCGGAATCGGCAGAGTATACAGAGTGCCATCAAACGTTGTAGAAACGCTGAGAACGGGCTCTGTGAACTTGCCAATCTGCTCTTCCTTGAAGGCAAATTTGGTTCCTTTCGGGGCGGAAGAGGTAGAGATTTTTCCGGGTTGAACGTCCAGGATAATATCCTGGTCACCCCAGCGAATCACAAGACCTTTTTCGGCAGTCGAGAAAACGGTCGGAGAGTAAAGACGCTTGAACACACCGTTAGCGTCCGCCCGGACGGTAAAAGTGCTTCCAGACTCTTCCAGATCTTCACCGGTTAGGGCATTGAAGATCGCATTGAGAGCAACTCGCAGACTCTCGGGAAGAGCGGAGTTCGGGATGTCAGTGTATGCCCTGCTGTAGCTTTTGCTTTCGAGCCGAGCGCGATTACGCTCGTCTAGGTTGGGGCTGATTTTGAAAGTTTGAGTAGCCATTTTGAGTATCAGTAAGAATGCGGGTATCTGACCTTATTGCCAGCGCATTCAACCTTACTATAGCGGCACCGTGAGCGGGTAAACTCTACCCTCGGAACGGGATCACCGGTATGCTGACTGGCCCCGTTGGTACCGCTGCCGTCGGTGCTGCCGAGCTCGGTGTAATAATCCATGCGTACTCTTCCCACTTTTCTAACGTTGAAAGAGTTTTGGCTTTCTCAAGGAACTTTTGACCACTAGCTTGGCTCATTAGCGTGGAGGGAATTCCGTAGGTTCTGCTTGCTGTTACACTAATGTCTACGCCGCCGTCGGTTTGATTGTAGTCTACTGTGTTAACAATCCAGTCCTCAATGTCGTCCACCCCCTGAGGATTTAGCTTAGGAATATAAACAATGTCATAAGGTTTAATACCAACCAGTGCAGGAACCAGGAATGTGCTAAAACTTAGCTGCGCTGCCGCTTCCTGCTGCTGGTATATTTGTTTGTTTGGGCCAACAGAATCTTCTGCAACGCTAATCCCGGGGTTGGGTGAAGCAAGAGCGGTGTTTCTCACAGCCCCGACCCCTTCCGTCCTGCTTACCTGAGTTTCAACTGGTGTGTTCTTTCCGCTCTTGTTTTTCGATTTGCTTGGCGTGGCCGTCTTTTTCGGTGTTGGCGCCTGCATCTGCTGAGGGGGAGACCACCGAAACGTCCTCTCCATCGTGCTAATTACACTGGGTCCAGTCAAGTACCCGTATCGTACCGCAGGGTCAAAGAATTGGTTGTACCCTACGCTCTGCCCGTCCAACACAACGTCCTCTTTGCCGTCGTATTGAAAAGGAGTGAATACAACCAGTTTCGAAGCGGTTTCAGTTCGTCCGGTAATTGGGCCGGTGTTAGAAGTTACTTTGTCAGAAACTATATTAGCGGAGAATACGTAGTTTCCATTTTCTTTGACAATGTTATTGATCGCTGAGACAAAAGTAGTGTCGCGAGTGTATTGGTTAAAGATTTTATTGTCCTGTAGGTCTTTCTGAGCGGCGGCAGTATATCGAATCAGTTTGAATTTTTCAACGGCAAATGATTTCTCAGTCTTCGTAATTGCACTTTGCATCGACATCGCATCGTCAGCGTTATTTGCCACGCTTCGAACGGTCGCGTTGATCAGACCACTAAGCTCGGACAGTAGGGTAACGCGCAGAGCCATGGAGTTTCCGTAGGTGTACTGGTTTCCACCCCAAATCCAAACCATCGAAATCTTTTTCTTCCCCAAGTACCCGAAAGTTGTTACAATTTGGTCGTCGGCGTTGTTTTTAAGCAACTCTTCGTACACTTCGTACGCACCCGCCGTTGGCGCCCACATCATTGAGCCGCTTGGGTTATCCGCTTCCCTTGGCAGTGTGCATTCAACTTTGTAAACTAGCGGTTCACCTTTTGGGTAGTTTCCGGATCCGTCGTAAGATGTTAAGTTTACTTTCCCCCAGTACACTTCAACGCGGGGGATGATTAGATTTCCTGCCATAGTTTACACGTACATTGATGATGAGCGGGCTTGTCTGATGGCGCCGGCAAGTTCCATTGCCACGAGGGCAGCTAGTTGTTCTGAATTTTGACCAGGCTGCTGGTGAATTGTAATCGGCGCGTTCACCGTCACTCCAGCTCCCATTCCTTCGGAGGAATTCGAAGTTATCGAGGAAACTTTTACGTTGCCAAGCGTCGCTTTGTTCTCCCAAGCCATCGCTTCACGCTGAGACGAGAAGAACGCCGGGGTTCCTGCGCCCCTGGCGTAAGCGACGTGAACGTGATTATAGTGCCCTGCACGAGCGTAAGGCGGAACTCTCTGACCGTTCTTGATCGAGAAGCCTAAGGGAGTGTAGATAAGCTCCTTCAGATTGCTTCCGTAACTCGAGGAAAGGAAGCGAGCAAAAGCCAACATTTGTGGAGTGGGACCTGAACCGTTGGAATAATCGCGTGCGCGGTTAACTCCGTGCCACCCCTTATCTCCAGGTCGGTTACCACTTGTCATTGTGAGGCCATGGCCTCTTGCCATAGGGGTGAAAGAGTCAACACCGCCAACACTTCCCATACCGGGAACTGAGAATTTGGTTTCGAGTTTGGCCAAACGAGTGTTTGTTTGCTGTTGATTAACAACTAGAGTTTGATTAATTTGACCTAGATTCTTTTCCTGGGCTTGCTGAACCCTGGTTAAAGCAGCAACAACAGAAGTAAACCCGGAGTACATTGTTCTCACAAAGTCTACCATTCCTCCACCATTTCCTCCGGCGGCTGGAATGATCGTCTCGCTGCTGTTAGCAACAACAAGTTTGGACCCAGACGGTTTGTTTGACATTTCGTAGTTGATAGCCTGACCCAGATTGCCCATGAAAGGATTGGCTGAGCCTTTGGCACCGGCCCAACTGGGAGTGTTCTGCATTTGCGTGAAAATTGAGCTCATTGGAATTCTAACTTTACCGTCTTTACCTTTTACTATCGCCTTGGCTGGTGGTGCGGCTCTATTTAAAACATTAGCTATAGTCGTAAATATATTGCGAATTGCCCCAACAACAACGCCGCCCATTCCGCCAATAAGACGCACAACACCTACAAGTGTGTCAACAATACCGCTAAATAACTTTTTAATTCCCGCAATAACACGATCTGTGTCGCCCATAATCAGGCCTGACACGATCTCCCAAAGTCCGTTAAAGAATTTGGTAATACCGCCAAACAATTGTCCTATACCTTGAACTACCTGGCCAAACGAAGATGTCAGCCAGTTACTGGACTCCTGCATTTTCTTGCCGATATCCTGAAGCGTGTTGGTGAGAGCCATAATAGGCCCTTCAAAAATAACAACCGTCGCGGCTAGGGCAGCAACCCAACCTACAACTGGAATAGAAGCCAGTCCGCCAGCGACAGCAGCGCCACCGCCAGCGGCAGCAGCGCCACCACCACCGGCAGCCCCGGCGGCAGCAACTGGAGCCGCTCCTAATGCCATACCACCAAAGCTGGCAGTTCTTGCCGCAGCAGCTGCTTTCTGAGCCGTTGCTAGTTTGGCGGCTTCTTTAGCTGCCTTACCCGCAGCAAGTTTGGGGCCAAGGCCCTTTAGTGTCCCGAATAGCATTCCCCCCATACCTTGTATAGCCAGGGGAACCAGGCCCATAACCAAAGCGTTAACAAAAGCCGGAGCGGAAAGGAGCAAGAAAATCTTCCCTAGACCATCGCCCAGCGGTGTCAGACCCTTCGTTATGTCCCCCTCGGTGAAGAGGAGTTTCATAATCATTGTTTGAATTCCCTTTATTGCCGTGTTGAGATATTCGGACCCACTGACCCCATCTAGGCCCTTGGAATTGAATCCTTTCATAAAGTCAGCAAACATCTTGTCAATGCCTTCGCCAGCTGCGGCCCCTAACCCTGCCGGATCAAATATATTTGCAATTGTCTTGGTTATTTCTCTAAACAAACGACCAATACCTTCTGCGCCATTATACTCCCCGGCCCTCATCTTGGACGCGATATTGTCAATGTTTATCGTAAGTTGTGCAAACACGATGTCCAACGTTTTCATAGCTGCGTTCACTGGCCCCATGAACACGCTGCCCATAGCGTTTAGCATTCCAGCGATGGACTGCAGCACGGGCGACAAGGATACCCCTATCCTTTCCAGAGGAGAGTTAGCATTCTTTAGGATGTCGTCTAATTTTTCGATGTAATCTTTTCTCTGCTTCTCTTGTAGAGTCTGAATTGCCTGGAGATCGTTGCCCTTTTTGAGCATTTCCGCTTTTCTTTCATCCTGTTTTTTCTGGAAGTCAGCCAGTTTGAGTGCATACGCGGAATTTTTTACTACCTTGCCGTTAACTTTTCCAAAATCCTCAAGAGATTTTTTTCCTTGACCCTGGACTTCCATCGCAAATGACAAAATACCAACGTTGGGGTTGGTCAGAGTGTCTCCAATGGACTGCATTCCCCCCGCTACAGATAACCGCATCTCGTCCAACATCATCGTCGGGGAAGCGACTTCCAAAGCCTTTTTCAGGATTTGTACTCTCTTTCCAATATCGGAGGTGGCAGCAATACCGCCGTCAATAGTTTTGAGTGCCTCCACTAGTACGGGGTTTCCCTCAAATATTGCGAGCTGTCTATTGATGGTTCCTGACGTCAGGGCTTGAGTGAAACCCATAGCCCCCATTTTTGCATACTGCGGAGATGGCATAAGTGTGGCCATTTGCTCGTACAGCTTGGCCAACTCAGTACCTACACCCTCCTTTCCCTGTGTTCCTTTGAATGTCTGTTCAAGTTGTGCTTCAGATTGTGTCCCCAGGTTTGTTATCCCGCGACTTTTGAGCATCTGAGGAAGTAGATTGTCCGTTAGCTGACGGTTTAATGTCGAGACCGTTGCAGTGCTAACAGGCGACTCACGCACAATGTTGCCGATAACTTCTTCGTTGATTCTGGAAATTCTTTTAGTTTGCCTGTAGTCACGAGTATCCTCCTCTGCGGTGGTTCCTTTGAAAACTCCGCTTTTCTTGAGTGACCCGAAAAGAGAACCGCGAGCTTGCATGTCCTCAAGCTCATCTTTGACGGCAGCACTAAATTGTTTTCCTACGAATCCCATCCCCTTCGACAGGATTCCAATCGTGCTTCTTGCACCGACACTCATAGCATTACCAACACCTTCCCCAACTTTAATTAGCGCATTCGCTTTGAGAATATCTCCTAAAACTTTAGCTTCGGACTGAGCAGCCCGGATGCCATCTTTCATCCCCGCACCGAAACCGTCACCTAGTTTCGAGGCGTCACTTAAGTTTCTCCCAAGCACGCGAGCATCTTCGCCAGCTGCTTTGATACCATCCCTAAATCTATCTACTCCTCTTGTCGCCTTTCTATCGAAAATGTCTCCGATTGAATCAAGGTCTTTGGCAAAACTTCTGAGATCTTTATTGAGCTCACGGAAACTTCGCCCCATCCCCCTGTTTATAACCTTTTCAAACGCTGCGAAGGTCCGATTCAGTTTTTTTAACGAAGGGGTAATTTGATCGTCAAATTTACCGACTAGCGTAAACGTCCTATTTTCGGCCATTCGTCGAAGTTATTCTTTCTTACTTTTACCCGGTTATTTCTTAGGTTTGGCGGCTGGTGACGCCTTCCCTTTAGTCTGCGCTGCGGCTTGTGCCGTCACCAAATTTGACTGCGCGGTCGCCGCGCTAACTTTTGCGAGGGGACTGTTTGAACCTTGCTGTGAGAAAGGGGCTTGGTCGATACCTGAGTCAACTTGAAACGCGGGAACTTCAATAAAGGAAACGTCAACGTAAGCGCGAGTTGTGTCACCCGCAAGATCGCGCATCTTTTCTTTCACCTGAACACTCTTGATCAGGAAATACGCTTGCCCCCCGTACCCCTTCTGATTGGCCCAAACCTGATAAACAGGCACGTTAACAAATCCACCAGCTAGCGAAGATTTGTACTTCAGAAGGTCCTCAAGAGCTGAGACTTTGGCTTCGACTTTCTTATTACGTGTAAACCCTTCGACTAGCGCATTGTTCAAGCTAAACTCACGCAATCCCCTGGTTCCAGAAACCGCTGGAGGATTATTCGTCCCGAACATCTCGACACGGTTAACTGCGTTAGAGTTTGTCCAGGAGATTTCTTCTGGGGCGCAAATGAAGTTCCACCCTGTTGGGGGCGGGGCGGTAAAGGAATAGTCGGCTGCAAAATTGGAAAGACCGTCTGGTGGAATGTCAAAAGATACAGCGGAAGCATCAAAAGCCTGACCAGAAGCTGACGCAGGTAATAGCCCAGCCCCACTTAAATCGGTAGTGAACGAATTCGGAAAATTAGCGGAATAGTCCATGACTCAAACCTCGATAAAGCTGCCGTAAGTCCCTGGGTTGCTACCCCCCGTATCTACACCCATCGCTGCGCTCTTAAGTGAATTTACCGCAGTGTTCTGTGTATTCCCGGGATTCGTCACACTTGTTAGCGGCAGCGTGGTTGGAACTGTGGGGTTATAGAATGAGGAAACATCAAGAGTTTGCGGTCCCGAGTTAGCTGGGCGAATCGCAATCACAACGTCAGGGCCATTTGAACCCAATGTATAAGCGTTGCCGCCGTTATACTGAGCTGGTGGTTCATTCCCCGCCCCTGGAAAGAATTTCGAGGCTTGGCTACCACCCGAACCTGAACCCGGTGTGATACCTCCCCCTATCAAATTCGTAAGACCGTTGAGTCCCTGGTTCACTAAGCCGGCACCAATCTGCGAAAGAGCTGGACCAAGTGGTCCTGCACCTTTCAAACTGTTTTGAATCGACTGGTTAATTCCTTGCGCGAGGGACCCTGTAACGTAGGGAGTAATTGTGGAGGCAAGAACGTTCGCCCCAGTATTTAGGTTGAGGCCAGAGGCTCCGGCGACCTGAGTGCCGAGAAGGGAGTTAATTCCAACGTTGACCACACTGCTCGCAACATTTCCAACTACGGCGGAACCAGCTTGAGCAAGGCTCTGGTTAGCAACTCCGCGAAAGAGTTGATTGGTGCTGGTTCCTACACTCGTCGTTACGACGTTTGACACAAACTGTGGTGTAATGCCGACCAGGCTGAGCGGTCCCCCGGGATTGGCCATTATTTCCACCCCCGAGTTCGAACTCTGCGCGTATAGTCTTGCTTTGTTTCGTCGTCTTCGTCTTTGTGCTCGTTCGGAATCGGCGGCAGCTTATCAAGCGAGTCTGCCTTTATCCTGTACGTGCATAACCAACCGCTTTCGGTTGGAGCAATTTCAAAGGTGAACTTGTGGTCGCCGTGCATAAACGTCCCGGCAAAGGTTCCGTCCCCTTTCTGAAGAAACTTATTTTCTTCTTTTGGGTAGTCGCCGGAGTTGCTACGAATCTTTTCTACAGGTGAGCCGAACACGGACTCAATCACTTTCTGCAAAACTTGCTCGCATTTCTCACCACACCCTAGACTATCCTCGATGAAGTCTTGAGTGTTGATTCCGGGTGTTGCGTCTTCGTCGTAAACTCGTAGAAGCTCTTCAGCGTTGACCGAAATAATGTCGTCAACAAAAGGCCAATCGGCGGGATTGACCTTGCCAAGTATCTCGACGGCCTCGTCCCACTCCTCGGGCTCAAGACCATCGGCAAAGTCAAACTTGTTGATCAGCTGCGCTAGAGAAACGGAACCGTCAACATAATCATGCCGAAGATGACTAGAGTAATCGTTAGGAATTCTTTCAGCCAGGCCCTCTGCCGCCTCCCACAAGAAACGCGCCACCGATAGGTATTTCGCCTGGTAGGCGACATCTGACATCTGACACCGATTGAGTTGCTAACTTTTACCCTGGCTCAGAGCCTCACGGGAGGCTCAAGGCAGATCTTCGCAAATTGCCGAATTGTAGTTTCAAAGTGATCAGTGCGATCATTTGGCTCAGGGTCGTTCAAACACTCTACAAACTGGCTATACCACGGTGCCGTTTCCTCAACAGAGTAATAAGGGTTCGGTTCACAAAGATCAAAGAGGCATTTAGGACTACCTGGAGGCAAATTGTCACCCATATCGCCATGCTTAACTTTCCAGTCAGCAAGATTGCGAGGATGATCGAGTTCGTAACCCATGCGATGCAGAGTATGATCGATAACGCCTTGGTTACCGACAAGGCGCTCTTGTATCTTCTCCTTTGGGAACGGTACTCGGGAGTTTGCGAAATAGACATGGTGTTCCTCGTCAACAAGCTGACTCCAATCGCGATCTAACGTTGAGAGGAAGATTTGCCGCTGAGTAACAACGCTGTCAGCGCCGCTATCCCGACTGAGGCGATAGACAGCACCCGCAATGTCGTCTGCTTCGAAACCTTCTTGAGCGAATGTTGGGAAGTGTTCATTACAATACGCCCATCCGACGTTAAAAACACGCCAGAAGTTGTCAGTTTTTTCGCCTCGCGTCCCCTTGTAATGTGTAGGGATTTCAGAAAGTTCTTTATTCTGTGCCTCAGCATACTGCTCCCAAGCTGTTTTAACGATAATTGACTCCCGCATGAAACGGTCTCGCCAGTAGTTTCCCGTGTCAGAAAATCTGCTGTCGGCTACGACTACGATGCGGTACGAGTGACGGGGAAGCATATCCGGGCCACGATTGATTTTGAGCGCCCACGCACCTTTGAGAAGTTTATCTTCAACTTCAGGCTTGAACGAGTTTTCAATCTTTTCTTCGAACCAGCGCAAAATATCGTGAAGGTAGACATGAAAGTCTACTATCACGAGGGGAGCTGGATTGTTCCGAAATTGAAAGTTAGTTTCTAGTTTCGGTCTGTCAATCATCTGGGCATCGGTAGGTCACACCAGTGTGTGGGTTGTTCCGCGTGGTCTTGACCGAATACTGGTTCCCATCCGTTCCTTTGAGTGTACAACCATACGTCAGGATACCCATAATTGCCCTCTTCGGTAAGGAAGCAAACTACGTACTCACTGTCGCGAGTAGGATAGTCTTCCAGAATTCGCCAAGTCGCTTTGACTTGTTCTTTGGTCAGGGTGGTCATGATCAGAGTCTGCCTCGGAGGGTTGCTTTCAGAGTTTCGATTTCAGCCCGTAGCTCTAGGTTCTCGACTTCCAGGGGAGTTGGCTCCGGGGTGAAGTAGGCTCTAGACACGGCAGGGGTTTGTGTAGAGAAGATGGGGCGGATAGCGCGGGCGAGTTCGACGTGCTCCCACTGAACCACGCCTTTGTCATCGCGAACCCCAAGGTAATGCATCCAGCTACGAACAGAACCTGTGACGTACATGCGAGTGAAACCGCCTTGCGGAAGTACGAAACGGGCGACTTCTTTGGCGATGTCGTTTTTAAGGAGATCATTGTAGGCGAGATCAGCAATTTTGTACGCGGATTGCATCGTGTTCATCATCGCGTCAGTCAAGTTTGCGTCGTTCGCGAAGATGCTGTTTTGACGATTCTTGTGGTCCTGAACTCTTGCCTCTTCCGGAATGTAGTACAGGTCACCGAAGGGACCTAGCAACTCTTTCAGTTCCTCGTTGGTGGAGTATCGTAGCGAAAATTGCTGGAAGCAGAACGACCGGTGGCGAAGCATCTGCGTGGCGATTGCTAGCGGCGTAATCACCTCGATGCACATGTATGCTTGTTCAAACACCGAAACGTGACCGTGCTTGATGCAATACTTCAGAAGACCTTCGATCTTCTCGTTTTCTTGGTTTTTTGGATTGCTGACGCGGGCAATGTAAGCGATGTGCTCTTCGGCATCAGGAGTTACCCACACAAGACGGGCTCGGGACGACCCTTCGATGAACCAGGGATTGCTGTTTTTCATCAGAAGCCCAGAGCGACGTTTTCCATGCCGAAGTAACCCGTTAGTGGGTCAATCGAGGGCGTTGCTGAGTCCGTAACTTGAAGAGTTTCACCTGAAGTCAAGTATCCAGTTGCCCGAAGAAAATCTTCGAATAATTCCACTAACTGGGGGAGATTGGCTTCTGATGTGATTGACATCGCGATGTCAGCTTCGATCGCGTCAGAAGGGGGCTCGTAGGCTAGGCGGTAACGCCCAAATTCGTACATTGTTCCAGTGAGGTGGTCGGTAGTAGTATAGTGAGAGTCTGCCAAGTGTAAATCAGAAGTCCAGGGCAATGTCTTCAGCGTTGAGTTCTTCCTTGTTGACGGACCCGGCCATCATCTCCATCGCTTTGATGGTGGAAAGGCAGTCCGCGAAAGCGTCGTGGGCGGGCATTCCAGAAAGGGCGGGAAGGCGTTGCCACTTGAAACCGTCTTTCTTCGTGTTCCACTCCCCAACCCACTCAGAGTACTTGTCCATCGCACAAGAAGCACCTGCGATCTTCGGTAGATCTTGATCGTACTTCTTGAAAAGAGACCACAGGAGCTTCACATCAAAGTCCGAGTTCCAGCAAACCACTTGCTTGTTTTCGAGCACGAACGCAACCATCTTGGCAACTTGAGAGAAGATGGGTTGATTCTGCACCTGCTCGTTGGTGATACCGTGAATCGCAATCACCTCGTCACTCATCGGCTTGTTCGGTTTCACAAGCATTGAAAACAGGGGGCGACCTTTGACGTCGGTAATCGCCAGTTGGCAAACTTCGGTGTCAGGGTCTTTGCTCGGCAGTCCCGTAGTTTCTGTGTCAATTATGACAGTGGAGGCGTCAGCGAGGCGCTCTTTTGCCCACTCAGCTGCGCCCCCTTTGAAACGAGCCAGTTCCTCAGTAGTCGGTTTCATCTTCAATTTCGTTGTAGTAATCTTGAGAGATTCGCTCTCTCCATTCGATAATCTTGCTAAAAGCTTCAACCAGGTCAGAGGCAAAACCGCTTACGTGTTCAATTCCGTCTGGCCCGTCATAGAGTTCAAATCGAAAGAACTCTTTTCCGGTATTGGTGAAGTGGTTGACAATCTCAATTTGCATCGTAAATCAGCGGCTTGATCCCGTAGTCGGTTGACCCGAACAGGTCTCTGTCAATAGATCTTCCTCCGAGGCGAGTGTAACAGTAAATCTCTCCAAGGAACTTAATGCGCTCATTTTGTTCTGGAACGTGACCAATCTTCTTGAATTGGCGACGAAGAAACCACAGATGGTTAACTAGAATCGACTCACCGATGGGAAGGGGAGTTACGATCAAGTTGACGAGGAGAATGGTGTCGAGGTCCCGCCGTTTTTCATGGCGGCGAAACTCTTTAATTCGACCGGAGCATTCAACTTTCGTTCCTTCCAACAGCCTTAAATCGTCGCGTTGACGAATAACGGTGTTCACATCGACGGGTACCACTCACCCTTTCACTATAGCGGAAGCAGTGGTGGGTAAAGTTATCGAGGGAAACTGCGGGATATTCCGCGAAATATATCATGACACTCGGACAAACCACTTTTGATTTGAATAAAGGTCAGTATAACGAAAAGTTGGGGCGAATCATTAGTAACCACCGGGCAGGAAGCCGCCTTTGTGGTGAGCCAGCCGAGTTCATTCTCCGAAGCTGCCGTTTGACGGAGCAGTGGGAAAAACTTGGGCAAGATTCGGACACGGTTGTTTACCTTCGCAACGTTGATATTGCAGGAGGCAGAAAAGTGAAGATGCTCTCGCTTGAGCGAGGGGGGACTCGCCAGCCGATATCAAAGAGCAAGTTGGTTGAGGCACTGTATCCGACTAAGAAGATTGCCACCACGGCAACGGCGGAGGAAAAGCATTACAACAGTGTTAAACGCGCAATGCGCGGAGGTATTCTCCATCAAATGAAACTTTTTCGCGACTCGGTGAACTTCCCAATTATTTGTTGTATAACCGGAAAGAAACTTAGACCAGGCGTAGCGACAGATGTAGACCATGTCGGAACCACATTCTCAGAAATTGCCGATTGTTTTCTTACCGAAAACAAACTGAAGTATACGGATATTGCGCTGGTTGGGCCTCCAACTGCGAAGAAGTTTCGACTCGCGACGCTCTGGGAGTCGTGGAAAAAATTCCATAATGAAAAGGCGAGGTACGCAATCGTCCTCGCCAGTGCCAACCGAAGTAAGGGTTGCGGTGAATATGAAACACCCGAGTGCCTTTACGGGTCATTCTCGAGTGCAAACCCCGAAGAGTTGTCCCTTGAGTTTTGAGTTAACGGGTTACGGTTGAAGCTGCTGTTTCAAGGCTTTGACTTCTTCGTGCAGCTCTTTGATCGCCTGAACGAGCACGGGAATCATCATCGACTCCCTTAGTTTCAGGTTATCAGGGTCTTGCGTGTCTACAAGGATTGCTGGGTCGCCTTCAGCGGCAAGGATGTCCTGGGCAAGGAAACCGTATCGCGGCGTTTCGTCGGTAACTTCACCGGTTTCACGGTCTTTCCAGTTGAATCGAACGGGAGTGATTTGGTCGAGGAAGTCGAGCCCGTGCCGAACAGAAGTTACGCAGGTCTTATCGCGTTCGTCAGAGGTTACGGTCCAACCAATCTTAATGAAAGCGTTGGTGTGTGCGTTGTTTCCAACAACGATTTGGTTAGATTGGGTGGTTATTGTAGCGACAGCGTCTCCACCGGCTAAACAGCCGATTAAGATGTTGTTTGCGGAAGTTGAGTTTAATGCCGTTGCGCAGCCAGCTCTGAAGCCGATGTAGGTGTTGTTTGCTCCGGTTTGTCCGCTAGGAATTGGCCCCGAGTAGTAACCCAAGTAAATGTTGCAACAACCAGGTTGGTTTCCAACTCCTCCGGCGAAATGACCGAGGGCGGCGTTAAAACACCCTGAGCTATCCCGAAGGGCTCCATTTCCAATGGCTGCATTAAAGGAACCGGTTGCGCACTGACCGGCCAGGTGGCCAAAGAAACTGTTGCGATTACCAGTGGTATTGAACTGTCCCGCCAGCTCTCCAACGAACGTATTGTAGCAACCGGTTGTGTTTCGTTCGCCAGCAATAGAACCGTAAAAGTTGTTGTAGCAGCCTGTTGTGTTGCAGCGACCAGTCCAAAACCCTGTGAAGTTGTTGTAGGACCCAGAGGTGTTGCAGAATCCTGTAAGAGAACCAAAGAAGTTATTATAATTTCCAGTGGTGTTATTACATCCTGCATTATTACCTAAGAAGTTATTATTCTCTCCAGTGGTGTTGTTGAATCCTGCAAAAGAACCAAAGAAGTTATTATTAGTTCCAGAGGTGTTGCAGAATCCTGCAGAATTACCTATGAAGTTATTGCTCTCTCCCGCAGTGTTGTGATATCCTGCACAAGAGCCGATGGCAATGTTATATGAGCCACCCATGCAGAAACCTGCATAGGAGCCAATAGCCACGTTATCTGCGGCGTAGTCTCCGCTCCATCCGCCAGCTCTAAAACCGCCGAAGAAATTCCTGGTCCCAAAAGCAGTCATTTGACCAGCGTACGGGCCGATAAGGGTGTTTTCAAAGTTGCAGGTATCGTTGCTGCTAAATAAAGTTCTTGACGCGATTGGTAAATCGTCTGCAGATGTACCGCCGATAAGGGTACCGGGAATGCAAGTAAAAGTTCTGTATTGCTGGCGGAATCCAGGGTCAATAACGGAAACATCACACACTGTTCCTGCGCCATCCCTGAAGACTTTGATAAGACCTGGGTCCCCCCCACAAAGGGACGCAGTCGAGACGCAATCGGTCGAAATCACATAACTACAGTAAGCCTCCGAAGGCACGGCTGTTGAGGGGAGAACAGACAAGGCGCAAAGGCCATACAAAGTTCCGGTGTTGCTCTTATACCCTACGGCCACGTTTCCGGAAGAGTCCCCTGGCTGGAAGGTCCCCGACCGTGATCCAATATTCGTGTTGTTACTTCCTGTGGAGCTTCTCGGACCCGCAGGGTTCCCCGCAAATCCAGCGTCGTAGTAAGATTGAGTCCCGGAGTAAGAGCCAAAAATCGCATTGCAAGAGCCAGTTGTAAAACCTTCGCCAGCGAAAACACCAAAGAAACTGTTGTAGGTTCCCGTTGTAGCACAATACCCGGCATAAGAACCAAACATCGAGTTTGCAACTCCCGTTGTCAGGGCGTAGCCAGAAAAAGCTCCAAACAACTGGTTTCCAGGTCCTGTCCAACCGTTGGGATTTACAACAGATATACCAGAGTAAGCGCCTACAAAGGTTTGGTAAAAACTGTTTGCTGCTAACCTACCAGCGTAAGTCCCAATAAAGGTGTTTGAAAAACTCCCCTCTCCGCCAGCGCACTGGCCTGCGGATCCTCCAATATAGATGTTGTAGAAACCGCCAAAAGCCATTTGACCAGCTTGGGTTCCAATAAAAATGTGGTTAAACTCCCCATTCCAGCCTGTATATTGACCCGCGTAGTTTCCAATAGCGATGTTGCTACACGAATCCCCGGAGTTTTCACTGGCGGCGTAATTACCGATCGCAATAGAGCTTTCGTTGACATTTTCTCCCGTACCTGCGTAAAGAGTAATAGTAGCATCATCAGCAGGGCTTGACCCTCCGATTTGATTTCCGGGGATCACAATGGTTTCCCCGTCGATTATGGGACCACCCCCAGAAAGAAGAACAGAATCACCTTGGCCGAGTAACACTCCGGAGGTAGGCCAGTCGTCTCTCACCAAAGTCCCGTAAATATAAGTTCCACCCGTTGTGGAAACTTCAACAGAGTAGTAAGTCGTTTCGGCTACAGGAATAATCGTAGAACTGTCTATGTCCCAGCCACCTATGCGGCCTGTTGCTTCAATGCCCTTTCCGGCGCAAGTCCCGATGTAGTTATTATATCCCCCCGATTCATGCTGACCCGAGCAGTTGCCTATGAAGTTATTGTTGTACCCAAAGCTGCTATTTTTTCCGGCGTATTTTCCAATGAAGTTGTTGAAGTCGCCAGTTTTGTGTTGTCTACCCGCTTCCGAACCAATGAAGTTGTTGAAACTTCCGCTGTTTCCTTCCGGGTAACCAAAACCCCCAGCTGCCATTCCAATAAAGTTGTTATGTGTCCCGGTGTTGCAATACCCCGCTTTACAACCGAAGAGATTGTTATGATCCCCATCCCCCCAAAATCCCGCGGATTCGCCGAAATAGTTGTTGTAACTCCCAACTGTGTTCAGGGCACCCGCACCCGCTCCGAAGAAATTGTTAGAAGACCCGGTCGTATTGTCACGACCAGCACTCCCTCCAAGTGCGTTGTTAGACTCGCCGGAAGTGTTATACATCCCGGCCTGCCAGCCAAGGAAGTTATTGTAAAAACCAGAGCTGTTGGAACAACCCGTATAAGACCCCAAGAAGTTGTTCCCCCAGCCGTAGGTACCGTTTTTCGCTGCCTCGTACCCAATGATGATGTTTGCACCACCGTATTCTAGACAAGCACCAGCGTAACTTCCGATTATAACATTACGATAAGCGCCATTTATTTGTGTGCCCGCACAATACCCTGCGATAAAGTTTTCGCAGGCATCAGACTCTACGTAGGGTGGTGTGGGGGTTGTTAAACAAGACCAGATGTTGTTGTTAGCATCGGCAGAGAAAACTCCACCGCCACTCCCGCCCGTGGCGCAAATAGTGCCGTCCACGCCGATCGAGATTCCCGTTCCGGCTTTCACCGCACCGAGTCTTCCGCTTGTAGGCGGAAACATAAGTTGAGCTTTCTTTTGTGTCATGGTCTGTAATGAAAAGTACGCCAACAAGCCAAAATCAGGCTCTCCTTAAACGAGTTTACCCTCGCAAGGCATCCACTTCGGCGCGAAGGGAGCGAAGTTCTTCGTCCATTTCCTGAATGATTTTGAATAGAACCGGAATCATCATCGATTCTCGCAGTTTCAGATGTTCGGAGTCAGAGTCATCCACGAGAATGGAAGGTTCACCTTCTGCATCCAGAACTTGCTGAGCTAAGAAACCGTAACGAGGTTTCTCGTCGGTGACTTCACCGGACTCGCGATCTTTCCAGTTGAATTGCACAGGTTCAAGTTTCTGCAGGAATTCCCGACCGTGGGAAATCTGCGACACGCAAGTCTTGTCTCGCTCGTCAGAGGTTACGGTCCAACCAATCTTAATGAAAGCGTTGGTGTGTGCGTTGTTTCCAAGAACGATCTGGTTTGACTGAGTTGTCAGGTTGAGGACGGCATCACCACCCGCTAAACAGCCGATTAAGATGTTGTTTGCGGAAGTTGAGCTAAGTGCCGTCGCACAGCCAGCCCTGTACCCAATGTAGGTGTTGTTTGCTCCAGTTTGTCCGCCAGGAATTGGCCCCGAGTAGTATCCGACGTAAATGTTGCAACAACCGGGTCGGTTTCCAACTCCTCCGGCGAAATGACCGAGGGCGGCGTTAAAACACCCTGTGCCATACCGTAAAGCTCCGTTTCCAATCGCGGCGTTGTACCCGCCAGTGTTTTGCTGACCTGCCAGGAAACCCACGTAGCTGTTCCTGTTGCCTGTTGTATTGCATTGGCCCGCTTTTTCACCAACGAAAGTGTTGTAACATCCGGAAATGTTCCTGTAACCTGCCTGACTCCCGAAGAAGTTGTTATACTCCCCCGTTGTATTGTAACGCCCAGTCCAGAATCCTGTGAAGTTGTTGTACGATCCTGTCGTATTACTGTGTCCCGTGCAAAATCCTGTGAAATTGTTGTAGGAACCGGTTGTGTTGCTTAGCCCTGTTCTTTGACCGGTAAAGTTGTTGTTGCAACCCGTCGTAGTGGAGAACCCCGCCTCGCACCCTATGGAAATATTTCGACTCGATGATAACCCTTGACTTCCGGCGCGTTTACCGAGGAAAATGTTATACGAACCGCTTTGATTGCCATCACCCGCAGAATCGCCGACGAAAACATTAGAGCACCCTGTTTGATGGGAAAAACCGGCATAGCTTCCAATGAATGTATTATTGTAGTTGTAGGCTCCCGTTAAGTTAGCACCTGCGCATTCTCCAGCAAGAAAATTACCAAAGGCGCCATCGGGTGTAATCGCCGTATTACAAGACCAAATATTATTGTCAGTGTCGATCAGAAAAGTTTGCGGCCCACCACCTCCAGCCGGCGCTGCGAATCCGCCCCCGTACAGAGCGATAATAAAGCAGTTAATTCCCGCAGCGGGTGGCGTTGTAAACGTTATCGTGTCCAGGGCAACTGTGTAATGCTCGCCCGGTTTCTGTTGAATACCGCCAAGATTTACAACGAGTTGCTCCTCGTTGATAGGGGTGTAGGGCTCGTCTTCGTACTTCAGGAGGAATGTTGATGTCGTCCCGTTAAACCCCGCCTGAATATCATCCAGTAACAAATTACTCGCAGGTGCTTCCTGGCCGCCAGCGAGAACAAGTAAAACGCAGTCAAGTCCGGCTTCTGGAGCCGTTGTGAAGGTGATCGTTGCGCCCGCGATCGTGTATTCGACAAAGGCTTCTTGCATGATGTTACCCACGGTAACAATCATTTGCGCTGCATTCGGAGGCTCGTATGGCGAGTCACTTAGCGTCAGACCGAATGTTGTGTTGATGCCGTCAAACGATCCCGCTATATTGTCAAGAATAACATTGTTCGCAGGCAAGCAAATGCAGGGACCATCGCCCGCAGTCAGTTCCCAAGTGTCCGCCTGAGCGTTGTATTGGTATTGTTTAACTCCGGGAATCGGTTGCTCCGGGTAAACCTGCCCACTATATGGCGACGAAGGGAAAATAAGAGTTGACATTACGGCACCCTTTTAGTCTGCTGGCTATCTCCCCTTATTTTACCCTCCGGGATCAGACCTTACAGGTGGTGATTATACCGTGGTACGGGTGTTCGTTTATTTTTGACGCGGACCCTGGCTGACCAAGCGCGGTGTACAGATAGTAAATTGCGTGGAGCCCTTCACTGAGACTTTGAGCCCAATAAGTAGTTGCTGTAGAATTATCACCTGACGTTTCCCCTTGAGAGCCTTGTCCCGTATAAGTGGTGCTGTCTATCCCAGCTCCGACATAAGCAATCACTTGCGTCGAACCGAGTACACCCCAGTTGTTATAAATGTCCATGTAAGTAGTCGCCAGTGTTGGTGCCGCCTGAACCCATTCTATTCTCGGGTTAATGGCATAAACACTAGTAGGAGGAGGGCCAAGGACACCGACCGGGATTGTGGCATCCCAAGAAGTCCCAAAGAAGTATCTCGCGCTCGCGTCATATACGTTGTACAGATTTGACAAGTACAACTTAGGATAGTTAATACTATCAGACCCGTCAATCAGCCCCCCTAAGTCGTAGGTGCTTCTTCCGGCTATAGTAGTTCTAACCACCCCTACTAAACGCTGGTCCGGAAGCCCACTACGAACTAAAATTCCATCTTGATTACCTCGCGCTGGTGGTGTTAGGGGGCCGGGCCACGCTAAATAAGAAAGTTTCAAGTTGGGTACTTCAACCGAGCCAGCGTTATAGGCGTAAACATCGTAGTTAGTGAGAGGCGAGCTAGCTGGAGCTAAGCTTCTGGATAGCACCCCCGAAAAGATTACAACTTGCCAGCTCGTGGATGCAGAGTCATACAGAGATATCTCATTGCCGCCGTAAGGGTGAATGAAGATATTTGCTGAATTTAACTGATCTGTATTTGGAACCGAGCTGGTGGCCGACAGGCTTAATCGAAGGTTTACAATTGATTTAAGGGCGGCGGGGGGCACCGGGGTTGCCCAACTTCTTACTCCTGCGGTTGTACTAACTAGAAACTGGCCATCTTCAGCGGGTACACCTAGGTTTGGTTCAACATCTTTAAGCCCCAGGATATTGTAGCGGTTGGGGTCGGACCCAGTTGGGGGGGTTGGTATTACCCTGTTATCGAAAAAATTAGCCATACTTTAGACGAGGGTTTCTAGGACACTTAAAGTAAATTTCAAGTTTGTTGAGTTGCCTGAGATCGACAAGGAATCCCCTGTCTGAAGGACCAGTTTTCCTGCAGTGCCACCGGAAGCGATTAGCACCTCGCTAGGTGGGATAGTGTAGTCGTGAATGATAGGGTACTGAACACTTAAGCGCACGAGTTTCATGAAAAACTCATGGTCGGATGTGTCAGTGTTTACGACTTGTGCAGTCAAGACAATTGCGTTGTACCCGGTCGGGGCAGTGTAAACCACCGTGTTAGACGCAGGAACATTAGCGGGAAGAGTCTTAAAGACTGTTAATGGAAGAGCCATTTTCTTAAGAGAGGGCGAGGATGTAAGGAATTACGATGGCCAGGATCGACTTTCTAAACGCTTGGCCAGAGATCGTTCCGGTATTTTGGTTGATGACCAGGTCTTCACCAACGCGGAAATCGCCAAGTTGGTCTGTGCTGGTGATAGCAACTCGGCCCCCGTTAATTTGGATAACCTCGTTAGCTTGGATGGCAGTACCACCTGTGAACGGAACCGCAGTATTGATGTCAATTCCGCTGCCCACGTACTCCATACAGTGGGAGTTGGCGATGATTCGGCTAACACGCCAAAAATTGACTGTGTCTCCGGGTGAGGGGTTGTAAGGTAGATTCTCCAAGATGGCGATAGAAACAGTTCCACCTACACCTGTAAAAGTCTCGGTAACTCCCGCCACTGTGTAATAAACTGGGTTCTTGACAGCAATTGCCGCTGCAGAAACACCACCACCACCGGTAATTGAAACGGTAATTACGTCGGTGTCCGTGTAATTTTGCCCCGAAGAGGCAACCTCAATACCAATCAACTGCCCGCCGTCAATAACCGCAATCCCTTGCGCGACGATCGCGTTCGGACCGGTACCAATCGAAACGCTTACGGTGGGGGGGCTTGTATAACCACTACCGGGGTTAGTAATTTCGAATGAGCCAATATTATAGTACAAGTCACCGACCGTAATCACTTGCCCCACGTAAGGGACTTGCCCGGTTGTTAGTGTATTGAGGGCGAAAACGCTGTTGTTGACGGTGGAACTCACCAGAAGTCCCGATTGCTCCAGAGGCCCGGTGCCATCTGCATACATTCCAAAGTTACCAAAGTCCGAGTTACTGTTGGTAACACTAACAAGCCCCCCTGTCTCAGCTAAAACGGACTTATCCGCACAGATTGTGAACATACTCACAACCTGACAGTAACCTTTGTTGTAAACTTTTACGCCCACCCCGTCAGGGTTGTACTGCGTAAAACTATCAAGAACCATACTCTTCAACCCACCTGCCTTACTGCCGTCGACGTTCAACCCGATGCTGTTCTCTACGAAGTTTGTGCAGTTTTGAACGTAAGGACTCTGAGTAATTACCCCTGACCCGGTGGGCCAGTACGACATAATTCCCTTCGTCTGAATAAGTTCCGTAGGATTTAAAGGGTTCGGCGTCTTAGTTACGGAGCCCAGGAAAGAGAAGTTTTGAACGTAGCAGCCGTTTAGAACCTGGAAAAGGTCGTCGTCATTTAACAGGGTGATGGTTGTAGAGCGTAAATCCGCTCCAACAATCGAAATGTCCGGGAAAGGGAAGATTAGAGGGTTTTGCTCGTTGTAGTTACCCGAAGCAACTCGAATTTGAGTCCCAGCTGTGGCTAGCGCCAACGCTGCTTTAATCGTTTGTTTTGCCGTCTGAGGGCTGGTGCCGTCATTATTGTTATCACCGTTTACATCCACCCACAAAGTGTTGGAAATCGGCGTGATTCCCCTCCAGCGAGTTCCGTCGTAAACAAGAAGACCGGGAGCATTGGGGTTCGAAGTGTCTAACCACTGCTCACCAGTCGAGTTACCGGCAGAACCTCCACTCCCTTCGATAGTCAGTACAGGGGACAGGGGGAATACGCTGTAATTCCCTGGAGACAAAACCGACACTGCGGTAATTGACGATCCGGAAGCTGCCGTAACTTCCAATGTTGCTTGGACCCCGGAACCACCGCTAACAATCAAAAAATCGCCAACAGTGTAACCCGAACCACCGAAAGAAATGGTAGCGGAGATTACACCGCCGGTCAGATTAAAGGTTGCTCCTGAGCCGCTACCGCCAGTCACGTTTACGGGAGAAACTGGGAACGTAGTGTAGCTGCCCGCGTTAGTTACGTTTACGGAAGTGATCACCCCCGACGACACTGTGGCAACGGTGAGGATCGAGGAAGTCCCGGAACCACCCGTGACAGTTAGAACGTCGTTAATTGCGTAACCCGTGCCACCAAAACTAACTGAGGCACAGGAAACACTGCCCACCAGGTTTAATGCTGCGCCAGAACCGCCGGGGTTGCCGTTCGGAGGCGTCGGGCCAACTGCGGTTGGGCCTACTTTGAACAAATTGTTTGCAGTATCCGCGAAAAAGAGCCCAGGCTCAAACTCGTTAATGTTTACCGCAGGTTGACCTGAAAGCAGGAGAGCAGGGTTAGGTCGTTGCTGAAATGCTTGCGAACGTAGTAATTGTATAGGGGTCGAATTGGTCATTACTTATTTTGACGAAATTTCGAGGGGATTTGTTTTCAATTATAGAAAGTTTTACCTTGTTAGTTCAGCGTAAGTTCGCCGGTAGTTGAATTCACAGCGAAACCGTTGCCTAGAAGAAGTCGACCCTGAGAAGTCTCAACGTAGTAGTCAAGCGTTCCTGCACCTGTGCCGACTTGGAAGCTGTTGCCGTTTACAACGCTGAGCCCATTTCCGATGTTGAAGTGACCTGTCGAGCTCGTAATTTGAGCAGTTGAAGCAGTTGGGTAAGAAGTTCCGGAACCTGTACGAAGAATTTGCCCGTCAGCACTAACGGAGATTCCTGCATCAGCGATTTTCATGCTCCAGTAAGGACCCTTAACGAGATACTCCTGTGGTCCGTTAGGAATTGTTGGGGAAGGGTTTGGAACAGGGTTGTTAAACGGAGGGGGAGTTGGTAAAGTCATGGGGACTCAAAGCAGCCTATAGGGGATTTTACCCTTCAGTTTCCAAAGATGAAATGATCTCATCTAGGTTATACATGTCAGTCAGATCCTCCTCGTCGTAAGGAAACTCCTGGTCATTCTGGTCAAACTGATAATCAAAGTATACGGACCACGGAAGCCGCTCGTTCTCTTTTGGTTTTGCCGAGATGTTGTTATGAAGCGAATGGCCAAAGATCACCGGCGAAGTGGCTTGCCAAAGAACCGTTGAAGGGAGGTTTAGCGCGGCGGCAGCGTGTTGGAGGCAAGAGTCAATTAGTAGTCGCTTGCTGGTACACTCCAGCAAACCTATCAGCTCAACATTGCTAATTTTTCTGTCTTGAATTGTAACGTTATTCAGTTTGTAACCTTTGGCCCGTGTGATCTGGAGTACTTGATACTTTCGCGAGAAATAGTCAACAACCTTTTGTGCAACGTCCTGGGGCATATCCCTCGCCCACGAGTAAGGGCGGTCCGACGTATACATTCCGCCCCCCGTTTGAATCAGCAGGATTGGTTTTTCAGACTGGTAAAAGTTGGTAATAGCGCTTCTCTGCTGTGGGTTGATCTTCACAACGGGTTTTTCGTCCTGGTACTCCAGGTTGTAAAGTTTACACCAAGACTCAACAAGGGGTAGCTTCTTGTTAATATGACTGTCTACGAAATAAGGCTCCTGAATGAAGAACTTCGAATCGCGGCCTTTGACGTAGTCATCGTAGAAATACTGCGTATTCCCCAGCTGATAAACTCGATCCACGAACGGAAGGTTCGTGAAGATCTCCGGCCATGCCGCAATCACAATTAGTTTACGTTCAGGGTAAGTGCGCTTGATTACTTGGGCAACGGCGGTTGAAACAACGTGCTTACCTAAGCCCCCTTGAACTTGAAAAATGCAGTAGTTGTTAGACATTTTGAGTGGAGTTTGTTACTATTTAGTTGAGAACAGGAAGGACTCAGGCTTCGGCGGCCATGAAAGTTTGACCGGCTTCGATCGCAGCGTTCAAGGGAGCTAGGTCCTCAGTTGAATTCTTAACAACGTCGCGGTTGATCACAATCTTAAGGTGCTCAACGTTTCTGCTAACGGTTTTCAGTTCTTGCTCAGAACGGCTACCTGCCGCAATCAAATTGTTGATCAAAGTAACGCTGTCCATTGCGGTGCCAACTTGTTTGGCTGCCTTGTCAGCGTCGGTTAGTTCTGCACCAAGTCGGCCAGCACGACCGATTGGTGAACGGGGCAGTTTTTGAGCGTCAGCCATGATATGAGGTTGGGTTTGTGAACAAATTTTACCCTGTGCGGGTCAAAGAATAGCGCGGCGCCAGAAATCCATTCCCTGGCAGCCGTCTAGAACTTGCTGCGGGAGAACTGACTCAGGCGAAGGCGCCGTGGCTTTAACTTCCGATCGAACCTCGTGCATGTCGGCGATACCGTAAGTAACAAGGTCGCGTTCACGGTGAACGTTTTCAACATTCTGGAAATCGTGCTCAAATGGTTCTTCGCCAAGAAACTTATAGAGTTTGTTGAGCGTTTCTTGCGGGTTTGATACAAGATCCTTGTACTCTACAAAATGAAGACGATCACGTGTCTTATCCCCCATGCACTCTCGAGTAGAGTTTAGTGACTGGCCCAGAATACCCTGGGGGCTTACCAGGAAGTTACAGCGGTTAAGGTCCGTCAAAGGGATGTTGTTTTTGATCAGTTGCTCGTCAACAAAGTTAATTCGGGGGCTTCCTTCTTGATAGGGGTTTCTACGAATCATTGTAATCATTGAAGTTAGAATTTCCTCAATGTCTCGCACAGGACAGATGATCTTCGCCTTCTGCCCAATGTAACCCTCGATATAAGGAATTCGAGATGCCCAGGCACGGTTCTTGTCGATTACGACTGGTTTTTCAACGTCAGAGTAAAACTGGTCGATTACACTCGCAATCATGTTCTTTGCTTGCTCGGGCTTAGGAAACCCGTTGAAAAGCTCATCTTGACGAAGATGGTTCTCGAGAGTGAACATCGTCGAGAGAACCGGGCTGCTCGGCCCTGAGCAAATTTGCGGATTTTGATTAAGCAGAGAGGAGAGAAGGGTGCTGCCTGAACGGGGAAGCCCAGCCAAGAAGTAATAACGCTTTTGCATGTTAGTTTTGTTAGGGGGTTAAAAGTTGGGCCGAAGCTTACGGATTAGCAAGCTGTTGATTTCCTATGTTAATTTCCGGGTTCGGGCCAGTGTAGAAGCGGCCAGTCAACGCTTGGCGTTGAGGACCAAGCAGGACAACCTCTCCACGACTATTCACGCCCGTAACCGTTACTCTCCCACCCCAAAGAACTGTCGACTGAAAGTCTGCTGATAATTTTCGGGAAAGATCGTTGTTTTGGTATTTTGGAAGTCCCCTGGAATAGTCTGGATACCCTGTAAATGCCCACGTGTGTGTGTTCGCAATGATCGTGGAAGGGGTGTTAAACTCAAGCGGCCATCTCTCTGTCACCAAGGCATAACCTTGCGAAGGGGCAAAGGGAAGTGACGTGACTGCAAGAGCTCTTTCACCCCAGTACCGTGGTCCAAGGTAAGGGAGAATTTCGTCGTTAGAGTAACCCATCACCTGGAAGAACCGAAGAACGGCCTGCTTCGTATTACCCCAAAGAGGGTCGTAAGCATCTGCGTTGGGGACTCGGTCAGTCTCGCAAACCGTGACAAGAGTTCCGGAAGGCCAGGTTTTATTTTCGGTAGAGGGGTTAGAATAGTAACTGTTGGCTTTGTTTAGTCGGATTGCGCGCACGATGGAGCCTGTGATTCCGACAACTTGCACGTATTCAAAATCCTGCGCGTCTGACAGCAGGACAATCGAGACTTCTCCGTCTGGGTTGTTGATAACTGAAATGTTTGCAACTGGGAACTCGATAACTGCTGGGCGATACCTGCGTAACGCATCCGCGGCTAGGGTGGTCTGCACAACGGAAATTCCGCTTGTTGTCGCAGTGGTTACGGCAGTTGGAACGTTCGTCAAGCAGATTCCTAGACTGTCGGAGCCGTCATCACCGTTGTAGTATGCTTGAGTGCTGTAAGAAGTGTAGGGGTATGTTGACCCCCGGAAATAAGTGTCATCTTCGGAGTAAAGATCGCTCCCCAGGTACACATCGTTAGCGAAGGTGCCCTGGTAAGTAGTGGAAACAAGTTCCTGGCGCTCAAGAACGCTGGTATCAACAAACGGGGAGCAAGACTCTGTCGGTGCAATCTTGTAAGGTCCGGCACTTGGGCGGAAGGAAGTTGCTTCCCCGTAGTACAGATTGTTCCAGATGTTGTTTTCTGCTGCGTACCAGTTTCTCTGCTGGTAAGTTACGTACGAGCCTGTGGAGTTGTTGAACTCTTGAACCCACGGCCTAGAATAGTCTGAAACAGTTGCCGTAAAGTAATAATTGACGTTTTCGTTACTGTCTCCGATAACGTAATTGTATTGCGGAGATTCTGCGAGTCCAGCGGTAAAAACTTGATCCACTGTGAAGATTCTCCCCCAGCCGCCCAAGACGCTGGGGTCAAATTGGACGTTGGGTCGAAGTGTCCCAGGATTAATCGCCTGGTTAATCTGGTTGAGCCGTAGAACCGAGCCGAGTTGTGGGGGGATGACAGTCGGGTAAGTGTTGGAGACTTTGAAACTGTACGCCCGGTCAAATTCTTGGCGGGGGTCGTAGAACCTGCGAATGTAGGGAACCTCAAGCTCGCTCGTCAGCGCAGAAAGGGGAATCGTGCTATCTGAAGCACGGATTCGCAAAGATGAAGTCAAGCCGCAAGACCCTGGCGTAGAGATTACGGTGGGCCCACCGTCCGTTGCAAAGAAACCACGATAAGGTGATCCCGTGGAAGGGTCAACAACCCACACCGCGCTACCGGGATCCAACGAGTAGGGGAGGATATAGCAGGGGGAAAACTCAGAGCTTAACGCGATTAACTGAATGTCGGAATCCAGGGGATCTAATTCCACTGAAATGATCCTGGCGCCGAGTGAGAGGATCTGTTTGTTTTCATCCGAGGTCGCCTGAGACTGAGTAAGCGCCAAAGGACGTTGGATTCCCTCGAACAGAAATCCTGTCTGGTTAGCGTCTGCGCCACCAACTGTGTTGATTCCAAAGAACCCTTCGGATTTAATTGCAACTGAACCGAAATTACTCGTGCTGTTGGTTAAAGATACATACCCGCCATTCAGGGACCATACACCTACGGAACACCCGATAGTGTAAATGGACTGAAGCTGAGCGTAAGCTCCGTCTCGAACCCGGAACCCGAAGTGTCTGAAGTCTTCATCTACGTTTACGATTCCGATATTTTCGTCGGAAGCTGTAACTAAGTTCTGGTAGTAGTAACGAATGTTTTTAATCTTAGTTTTATTGAGAAGGTCCAACTGAGCTACAATCGACACATTAACGATCGATCCCGGTCGCTCGTCAAGGGGGAAAGATAGATACGTTGCTGTCGCCAGTGACCACCATTTCTGCTCCGCAATGCCTGTTGCAGGGTTGAGAATCGTGGTGTAGATTTCGTAGGCGGCAGGGTCAGTTTGCAGGGAAACAGAAGTGCACTCGTTAGCGATTAGCGATTTAAACCCTTCAATTTGACTCCCAATGACCTCACCCCAACACATTCCGTAGTTTGAGCGAAGGTTGACGCTATTGGCGTAGGCCGAGGAGTTCTTTGTTGTGTTGGCCTCTAAGTTGTTAGGGTAGGGTGTATCTGTGGGAGCAACAATAACGTACTCAGCTTGACTGACAAGCGCAGCTCCGTTGGTTACTTGGCCGCCAAAGAAATCAGGAAACGCTCTTTGAACTTTGGCGTAGTAGTCTGAAAGCTCTTCAAAAGTTGCATTTAAGCTGCCACGTAATCTGTGGGCGGATCTTAGTTGGTTTTCAACGTTTAGGATAGTTGAAACGGTGCCTGTGATTGCAGGGATTGCCGAATACTCAATGAAGATCGAACCCGGTGCAGTCTGAAGGTAGAAAGAGAACGTGTCGATTGGGTACGCGTAATAATTCCCGTCTTGGAAAGTTCCGGTCGTCTGATTAACCCCGGAAGAAAAGGCAACCGTTACTAGATCATTAACTTCAAGGCCGTGGGGCCTACTTGAATAGAAAATAGCTTCTCCCGTGAGAGTGGACTCGATCCTCGTAATGTCTCGAGAATCAACTTTGTCCAGAATGGAAAAGTTGTTTAGGTATGTGTTTCCAGTCCACTTGAGAATCGAAGTGATGGGCTGGTTAAAATCTTGGTCAACACCCGCAGGGTAAGCGGGGTTTTTATAGTTAGGGATGTAAGTCGGGCTGATGATACACTTCTTCAGGTCAAGGCCAACGATGGAGATTCCTCGGGGGACGATAATTCCGCCAGTGGGGCTATTGAACTGAGTTAGTTGCGTGGTTGTTACTTGATCCGGAGTAGCAGAGAAGTCTACGCTAAACTCGGAAACAGTGGTACCCGGACCATTGTTCGCTGTGACGCGGGAAGGCGCAAAATAAATTGTATATTTGCTATTCTCACTCGCAGGGTTTGACCCTGCCAGAATTGCGTTGATGGTAATCTTACTTAACTCCAGAATCGCCCGTGTCAAGGTTTGAAACGGTAGGGCCTGACCATCATTTAGAGTAGAGTCAGTGGACCCGGGAAATTCAGGTGCCACGAACACCACGTAACCGCCGCCGCCAAGATATGGGGCCGCAATTGTTTGCCACTGAGATGCCGAATTTTTGAATACACCTGCGTTAAGAGTTCCATCTTGAGTGTTCAGCCAGAGCTCACCTTTTGCTGGCGTATTCGTCGGAGGGCCAGGTAAGACTGACGTTGGCCCAACTTTTACAATAGTATCATTATTTACTTCAAAGAAAAGACCCGGATCGTTCGAGTTCGTATTCAGGCCAATCTCACCAACCTCAAGGTTCGAGCTCGTCGGGCGCTTTCCCGGAATGCTCGAACGCTTGAAAATAATTTTTACAGCAGACATTTGCTAAGGAGCGAGTTGTGATGCGTAACGACGCTTCTACCTTTTACCCTAGAGGTAGGCTGCGCCGATAATCGCATCTTCACTCACTTCGCCTTTTTCTCGCAGCTTTATCGCAGCTTCAAGATACAAGTCTGCCTTTTCACCCAGCTCCTGCCTGCGCTCCTTGTAACGTGACATCAGAGCGATGTACTTCTCGTCGTGTTTACTCATCAAACCCCCTCGTAAAGAATCGAGATGTACTTTTGAGCCTGTTCATTAGTTAGTTTAGTCCAGACCCCCTGCTCGTAAGTCTTCATTGGCGAACGAATTCCGTGATCCACCACCGTGGCAATGTCGTCTTTGGAGAAACCATCCCGAAGCATCGCGAATTGAACGTCAGCTTTGTTTTGCTGGACTCTGGCGAGAACGGGAGCTTTTTCTTCGAGGTCTTTTCGTGCCCTTTCTGTTGACACGGGCAGAGCACCCGATTTCAATCTTGACTCGTAAATTTCGAGGAGTCGGCCAGCCGTCCCATCCCATCGACGAAGTTGCCAGTCTCCTTGTCCCGCAGCACCCATACCTCTTGTTGCCGAACCACCTTGTGGAGGCATAAACACACCCATCGCTTCAGCCAAAGCGGCTTTTGGCGAGTCTTGAGCAAGACCCATGTCAACGAAACGGGCTTTACCTTTGCGGTCTACAAGAACGTTGTCGATGTGCATATCATTGTGAGCGATGCCCATTCGGTGAAGTTTTGCCCTAGCAACCCAATATGCGTCGGCAACTTTGACTCCGCCGATTTCTTTGTCGGGTGCTTTTGACCCGATTGGGCTTCCGGCAACCACGCTCATCGCGATGCGGCCAATTTTTACTCCAGGGTGGTACTGAGAATCACCGTCCAACTGAGCGGCAAGAAGTTTTGGCCCAAGGTCAACTTTTCCAAGACGGTCAATCAAGTCGGCTTCAATTTTACCGACTTCGCCCCTCTTGATGGCGTTTCCTTTGTTTGGCTCACGAAGAACGGTCCCGTAAGCACCTCTTCCGAGAAGTTTTGACCCCGACCCATGGGAATCTTCCCAACGGTAAGACTTGCTTCCGAGCTCACGGGAAATCCCTTTGTTTATCATGTCACCGTCATGATCGCGAGCGTCTTCACGAGCGTAGCGAACGTTTCCGGTCGCTTTCGTTGCAGGGCCAACAATCGCCCCTTCAACAACTTTGAGCCGATCGACTAGTTTGTCGCGAAGCGCACCTGGTTTTACCTTTTGAACTTGTGATTTTAAGTTATTTCGCAAATTCCAGGCTTCTCCGAGAAGTCCCTCTAAGTCACGGCCAACTTCCCTACGAGTTAGAGCACCAAGACCAAGAACGGATTGAAGCTGTGCGACCTGTGATTTGATTTTGACTCGCGCACTATTGTCGTCAACCATCGAGATAAACTGTGGCATATCACCTCGCATGATGCGAGAGATATCGTCCAGTAAGTCCTCGTCGGCCACTGTTCTCTTTACGGGGAGAACCGTCCTTGTTCTTGCGCCTGGTGACTTATCAAGTTGCCGTGGCGGCAGAACTATCAAAGGCTTCTCACTTGGATTTTCCTTTCTGCGGGCTAACTCTCGGTCAATTCTATCTTTGGTATCCTGTAACATCTCTTTTTTCCCTGTCGGTGCTACTGAGAGACCTTTTCGGAATTTAACAAGAGCACTCGTATCCCATGCTCCGTACAGCTCGTCCGGTTGATTTTTTGCTTCGGCCGAAGGTTTTTCGAAGGCTTTTTTGAACACATCGCCTAAATTCGTTTCCGCTTTTGGTGCGGCAGCACCTTTTGTCGGAACGACACCGGCTGCCACTAAGCGACGCTTCAGCTCCCTTGTATCCTCTCCTGCGCGAATATTCCTGCCAAGTTCCTGGCGAAATTCTTTCTTGATTTTTTCAAATTGTGCGGCGCCACCGCGCTTTCCGCCCGCAGCAGCAGCTCGGTAAAGCTCTACTACTCCCACCTCATCAGAGGCTTTGTTGAGAATGTTATTTACAGCTGTAGGGAAGTTAAGTCGGCAAGATTTTGCATTGCTGATGCAACCAGCCCCACACGCTTTACTGCGGCTGCACCTTTTTCTCACTTTGCGCTCTCCCGGTACTCTTGAAGTTTGGCTTCGAGCTCAGCGATACGAGATCCGACGGACTGAATATGCTCAGAATAGGAATCATCCTGGTTCATAGTCCGATTGTAATCATCCATTTGCTTACGGCCCAGATCAAGAGTGGAAAGCTTCGCGTCGAGTGCTTCCTTAGCTTTGATCAGGTCGTGCATTTGCTTCATCTGGGCTTGCAGACCTTTGAAATTTCCGCGCATGCGGGAGGTGCGCATCTCGTTTTGAAGCGTGTCAATGCGCAAATCAAGAGATTTCTCTTGCTCAGCAAGGCTATCGTATTCCCCACCGTCACGAACGTTTTCAGGAAGAATCTCTCCAAATCGAGAGTTGATCACAGACGTATTCTCAGGTTCCATGACGGTTCCACGAGCGTAATCTGTCGGTGTGTGGGAGTAGTCGAGGATTTGATGGCCCCGCTCCGAATAAATTAAATAGGCTTGTTCGATAGCCTTTTCTGAAATGGAGTCTTTCCGCATGTCGAAAAGGAGACTTATACGTGATTTTACCCTATCTTGTGCCCTCTAGGGTCTTGCGGCCGATCTCGTTGATGGCCTGTTGCCGAGCCGAGCCGCTGGCATTTGGATTCGCTAAGGCCGCTGCTGATTGAGCAGGGGCTGCTGGTTGAACGTTTTTCGGTCGTGGCGATTGACTTGGTTTTACGGGTTTCGGACCCACTTTCTTCTCACCGGCGACTGAACCCCATTCAACAAGAACAGGTTTGCCACCTTTTACGGCCCAACCCATTTTCTTGCCGTTCACCATCACGGCTTTGTTGCTTTTCACGTCCGAACCCTGCTTCTTGGCTTCAGCTTCACCCGCTTCCTCTTGTTTGGTTTTCTTGCTGGAGTCGAAGTCTTTTTCACCGGTGCCGCCACCAACTTTGCGACAGACGCCGAATACCATCTTCTCGCCTTCTTCACAGCCTTGGCCGTCAGCGAAGTTCCAGTCGATAATTGTGTAGTGAACACCTTCAATGAGGTGGTCAACTGCGGGAAAATTGAAATTGCTTTGCATGGGGATCACCACTTAACTTTGTTGGCCCAGTAGGAACCCGAGGAAGGACCCTTCGCGATGTTTTTTGCGTGCCGTGCTTTGAAAGCTTCGCGTCGCGCCTTGTAAGACTCCGACTCACCTTCTTTTTTCGGGGACCCTTTGACGCCAGCTTGACCGAAACGAATCAATTTTTCCTGACCGTCGTAACACGCTTTGACAACGTGGCTGTGTCCGCCTTGTGTGTCCGCCTGAGGCTTGTTACAAGCCAAGTCTGCCTTTTCAGCGTAGTCTCTGTGAAACCGCTCAAGAACTCCCTCAAAGAAAGACCCCCACATCAACCTTCCTCCCCGAAGCGAATGAAATCACCGACGCTTGCCAGGGCGACTCCAGCGTTTGCAATCTTTGTAGCAGCCCACGGAGGCAGATTGTCTTCTTCGTCGAGCATATCGAGCATTATTTCGATCTTTTCTTGCGCAACACGAAGTTGGGTGATGATCATCCCGCCATTATTTTCACTGGACTGAAAAATCTCGGAGTAAGAGTTGTCGTTCACTGAGGCATGCATCGCAAGTTGACCGTTTTTGTTAGCTGCCTTTTTAATGACTTCCATGCGGGGCATTCGAATCGGAACTCCTTCGTTCATCTGCGGGTTCTTTTCGTCACCTTCACCTGGCTCTTCGGGCAGAAAGTTCGGTGTCATTTCTGCTGTGGCGATGTCACCTTCCCCGTGTTTTGACTCGAGAGGAACGCAGTTTGGAACTGTTCGTCCGCCTTTCTTCTTCACGCCGATGGCGTGGTAGCCCTTCCAGCAGGCTTTCTTCAAGCTCTCACGAGAATCTTCGGAGAACCCGAAACCTTCGAGTCTCTCCCAATCGTAGTTGTTAGGGTTCATGATCTGTGATCCTCCGGTGTAGTAGATCTTTCTGAATGTCTTCGACCTTTTCCGACAACCGAATATGGTCTTCCCGAAGAGTGTACTTGATTGGGAGGTCCGTTCTCAGGTTGTCAAGAACCAACTCCATCTTCTCCATATGGCGGATAATAGTTCCAAAACGGTCGTCGATTCGCTTTCCATTTCGTTCAAGAACCCAGCCAATTCCGCTAACGGAGGTGACAATAGACGCTAGAACACTTAAAAGAGTTACGGGTTCCATACTACTCCGGCAAACCTGATTGACCCGAAGCAAGCCGATCTTTCACGGATTGCGGTAAGCCCGACTCCCAGCCGTTCTTCTTCGCGATACGAATGATGCTAGCCATGATTTTGCGAGGGTTTTGCCCCCTGCCAACCGAAGACCAGGCGGCAGCAACGTCTTCCGGGCTCGAGATTGGGAACGACATATCAGGGCCGGCAAATTCACCTTTGACCGTCCCGGCTTTGAGCTCTTCGCGCTTTCCGGTGCTCCACTCACGATATTCGGCTGCTTTGCGTTTCTTGTCACGGCAGACTGGGCAAGATCCTCCACACTCGCATTCTGCCATTGCGAAAGGTTGCGCAATTGCGAGCAGCTCGGTGTCCTGAGAATCGCCCTCGGCGAACCCGTACTCGGCCCTTTTCATTTCCTTAAACGAAGCCATCCGAGATTTCTTGCGGTCGAAAATCTCTTTCATGGCCTTATTGCCATCGCAATTTTCGTTGTAACTTCGGTTGACGAGGTTGGCACGCTTTTCGCGATTTGCAGCGTTCAACTTTAGAACACTTTCGTTGTGGTGAGACATCCCGCCGGTAATGTCGGGAGACCATTTCTTACCGGAGGCGTTCATTTCTTTCAACCTGTCTACGCTAATTGCGTTCGAGGCGTTGATGTTACCGCCTACGCCAGGAAGCGAAACGTCGGAAAAATCTAGACGGGATCCGTACATATAAGGGCAGTGGCAATACTTTCCTTTTACCCTGTATTAGGGATTCTCAGGTTCGACGGTGGTTTTGCGACGACGAGTTACTTGCTCAACATCCGCTGCGGCCGAAGGTGCTGCGGGAACTAGAAGAGCCAGCAAGGTAGTTAATGCCAGTTTGCCAGTTTCGGCGAAGCTTGAGTTCGCCTGAGCGCAAACTAAGTTTGTTTTCTCCAGTTCGGCTGGGCTGCTTGAAAGTTTGAAACAGGTGGCAAACTGTGTGCCAGTGGACGCGAATTGAACTATGAAGATAGCAACGAGGCTTCGAATCAGAAAGCGGCGCTCGTTGAAGCTACTCGTAGTCTTCGTCAGCAGGTTCATTGTCTCCCTCCGTTGAGAGTTCGCTCAGAATTTCATTGACAAGGGCGTCAACCTCGTCTTCATTTAGTTCCTCTTCCTCGTCGGACTCTTCCTCCTCGTAGTAGGATTCCGGTTGGAAGGGTTGCTTCAGATCGTCATCGGGACCTTTTCCGCTTGGATAGCGCCAAAGGCCAGTATGCTCGATCCAAGGGGAAGTGTTTGAGATTTCGCCAGCAGGGAGACCGGTTCGGGTGTCCATATCCTGGTCTTCCGGAGTCTTTAGTTGAGCGGCGTACGCAGCGCGGAATGCTTCAACGGCGGCCAAGTTGAAGTCGCCTCCAATTCTGTTAGTCATTTGTGAGTTGTAATGGAACTTGAAGAAATTTTACCCGCTCAGGCCGCCCCGAAAAACCGGTAATTCCCCTCGTCGTCCTCGTAAATAGATCCCTCGTAAGCGTCTGTCCCCCTAGTAATTGCCTCGACGTCTTTGTCGGTCCACCCCAACACTTTCTTCAGAACTTTTTTTGGTACCGTAGCTGCAAGATCATCGTAGGAGGCGTTTTTGTCAACGTATTTCTGTAATTTCGGGTGCTCCATAACCCTTTCGATGGCCTCGTCAACTCTTGATGGTAATCCAGCCTTGGCGAATTCGCCGAGTGCTTCTTGCTTTCTCTTCTTTCCCGTATCCTTGGTCACACCCCCTGGCCCGTAAGTGTTATTTTTATGCCCGTATAGTCTTGACTCGTACGCGTCAGCTTCTCTGCGTCTTTCCCTTTCACCGGGCGTCATATTCCCCCTGGCATCGCCCTTCTTAAAAGGTTCACGCGCACGATCGGCGGCGTTCGCTGCGAGGCGGTCATACATGGCTTTTCTTTCAGGTGTTTGATTCTTTTTCTGACGTGCCAGTTTCGCTGCTCTTTCCGCTACTTTGGCTGCTGCGCCTTTGGTGGATTCTACACCTTTGCGGCATTGCCCTCCCGTGCCGTAGATAGACCCGTTGGGTCGCATACACCGGGTGAAGTCGTAGCTCTCTTCCTCGGAGAAATCTGCAGATTGTGTTTGTGAAACCATCTCCGAATACTGGACGAGAGCTTCTTCTGAGAAAGAACCGATCATGGTACTAACGTAATTTGCTTAAGTTTACCCTTAACGTTTCTTGATCTTGCCCG
>Ga0315284_10000880_pt1 | contig 41228 bp, 35 predicted proteins | sample YL17G09_16_MG_FD_203696 | JGI IMG/M metagenome (GOLD analysis project Ga0315284, IMG submission 203696) | Sediment microbial communities from Yellowstone Lake, YNP, Wyoming, USA - YL17G09_16 | ecosystem: Environmental > Aquatic > Freshwater > Lake > Sediment | place: USA: Wyoming | collected...
AGAAGACTGGATGTAGAACTGCATCCACGGGGCGATCGTCGTGCCGATGATACCCATGAGCATTACCATATAATGGGGATCGAAGGAAAATGACGGCACAACCGCGGACCTTAGGACTTCTCCCCACGGGGGATCTGCCATGACGCCGGATATGATATATGAAATATAAACAACGGATGCGCCGAGAAAGACCCTTTCTATGACCTTGTAGTTCCCCTTAAGTATCAGGAGCCAAACGAAGAAAGCGCCGATAGGCACGGAAATATATTTCGATACCCCGAAGATCTCCATGCTCGCCGCTACTCCGGAAAATTCGGCCATAGTGTTCCCGATGTTCGCTATCAGGAGCGCAAGCATCGCATAAAAGGTCACTTTAAGGCCGAAATTCTCCCTGATAAGCTCCGCAAATCCCTTGCCGGTAACAACCCCCATCCTTGCCGATATCTCCTGTATTATTATCAACATGATGGTTATGGGGATAAGCGACCAGAGAAGGCTGTAGCCGAAATGCGCGCCGGCTAGCGAATATGTGGTTATACCTCCGGCGTCATTATCAACGCTGGCAGTTATGATGCCCGGTCCCATTATTGCCAGGAATATCAGCAGGTTCCTGAAAAAATGTTTTCTTTTCAATGCCTGGTTCATCGGTGATATTTTAACATCAATTATTCAATTGGGCTAATTGACAAATAACTCCAATAAAATATAAGGTACACAAGAGGGAAAAACTCTCCTATTTCAAGCAGACCTCTGTCTTAAGACCTCATACATCGCCACTGCGGCTGCCACAGAAGCGTTAAGGGAGGATATTTTTCCTTTCATGGGGATCGAGGCCACTTCATCACAGTTTTCCTTTACAAGCCGCGAAAGCCCTTTTCCTTCACCGCCGATGACTATCACGGTCGGAAGCTTGAAGTCGATCTCGGTAAAAGTTCTCTTGACGCCCTGGTCGATCCCGATCACCCAAATATTATTCTCTTTAAGCGTCTTGATGGCATTGTTCAGGTTCACGACCCTTGCGACAGGCACGTATTCTATGGCTCCAGCCGATGTCTTGGCGACAACTCCGGTCAATCCCACCGCCCTCCGCTGGGGAATGATCACCCCGTGGACGCCGGAAGCATCCGCCGTCCTTATTATCGCGCCGAGGTTTTGGGGGTCCTCAAGTCCGTCGAGCATCACATAAAAAGCAGGTTCATTCCTTGACCTTGTTATATCAAGCAGATCATGGACATCAACATATTCTTTGGCTGAAGCGTACGCTATCACGCCCTGAGGCGACCTCGTCGAGATCTTTGTTCTTAATATTTCAGGAGAAAGCCATTCAACGGGGATCTTTCTTTCTTTTGCAAGGTGAAGTATTTCCGCGATAGCCGAATGGCGTTCGATATCATTTGATATCAATATCTTATTTATGCTCCGTCCGGCCCTTAGGGCTTCGAGGACAGGATTTCTTCCTTCTATTTGTTCGGACATGTTAACAATGTATAAAAGCTCACGATCGTTGTCAAGTGATGATAAAACCCCAGAATATGATAAAATTACCGGATAAAATGAAGACTAGGCGTATTTTCAAGAAGAACTACAATATATTTCTCTTCCATTTGATCTTATATGCGTTTTTAGCCGTAATTTATTCCCTTTTCTGCAGGCACAGGTTCATATACCGGGATGATATAGCTGTTCTATTCTTTTCAAGGATCAATTCGTGGGCCGACCTGGTCAGGGTAATCTCAACCCCGACATCTTTGAACACATTTTATCGTCCATTTGTCAATCTTACTCATTCATTGGACCTTTTATTGTGGGGAACACATTTTTTCATGCATTATTTCCAGAGCATCCTTTGGCAGATATTCTGTATTTATTTAATTTATAAGCTGGCTCGCTTACTGACAAAGAACGAAATTGTCGCCGTATCTGCGGAATTGATCTTCTTTTTTTATTTTCCAATGAACAGCGGGGCGATGAGCTTCATAGCTAACAGATATACTCTTGTATCAGCTGTTTTCTACCTTCTGGCGGTTATTTCGTTCTTTCAGCTTCGCACATCAGCAACAGGCAATATCAAATGGAGACCGCTTTTGACCCTGTTTTTTGTTTTGTCTTTATTTTCAAAGGAAATGTCCGTGACTTTCATTTTGACGATGGGGCTGATCGACCTTCTATATTTTAGCGGCCAATTTAATGTAATAAGATCGGTTGACTATATCATCATAATTTTGATTATGGCAATTAGGTTTTACCTTAATGTTGTTCTGGGCGTGGTTTCACCGTTCAGCGCACAAAGCGGGCCTTATCAGTGGATCATGGGCTTTAACATAATGAATAATCTTGCTTATTATACCGCATGGCTTCTTTTGCCAGCCGTGTTCATTATCACATCTCTTTGCCTCTTGAGTATAATAAACAAGCTTGATATCGAATGGAAAAAGGCCTTTCCATGGGAGGTGTCGATCTTTGGACTGATATTCGCTCTCATAAATATTTCGATATATCTTCCTTTTGCAGGATACCGCCAGCTTGGCTGGCTATTTCTGTCGACAATAGGGATGGCGATATTTCTTGCTTCGCCGACATGTTATTTCTTAGCCCTTTTATCCTCAAAGAGGAACACCAGAAAAAGCATAATATTCGCGGCGGTGATATCAGTCATTTTCTTTATTTCCATGGGCACCACATTTTTTCCAGAGAAGATAATAAAGAGGGGTGTGCAGGCGGGATATTCAAGGAAATTTATCAATGACTTTATTAAGCTGAATATCGGCAGCGAGAAGAAGGTTTATGTGGTGGACATCGGTACGAACAATTTCAGATTAGCCGATAATTTTATCGCGCCGATGGTCAAACAAGATGTTTTGTATGAGGCCGTTTCCCTTTTCATTGGCAAGAAAACGCCTAAAGAGGTACATCTAGTAGATAAAGCAGGGGATGCCGGGAAAGGCGAAGCTGATAAGATCGTTCTTTATTACAAAAACGGAAAATTATTTAGGTATTAGTATACTTCTTATAGTATTCCCTTATAGTGCCGTTCAGGAAAATCTTCAAGAGGAATATTGCTTTTAAGTATTCATAGGCAGTACCTGGTATGTTCACTTTTGAACCAGGATCATCGATCCATTCAATAGGGATCTCCTTTATTTTAAAGCCTAGCTTTTCACCGATTATCAGCAGTTTCGAATCAAAGAACCAGCCGGCGTCATTTATGAGGGGCAAAAGTCTGTCAGCTGCTTCTTTTTTTATTGCTTTAAACCCGCAAGGGGCATCATGGAATTTAACAAAAAACGCCAATTTTAAAAGAAAGGAGTAACATCTGGAAATTATTTCTCTTTTTAAGCTTCTTTTGACTTTTTTGTGAGTGATAAGTCTTGAGCCTATGGTAATATCGTAGCCATCTTTTAGGATGGCGTCTATTAATTGTTGAAAATGCTTAAGATCAGCAGAAAGGTCTACATCCATAAAGCTCAAAATATCGGCCTTACTTCTTGACCAGGAAGTATTTATAGCGATGCCTTTTCCTTTCTGTTCAATATGCAGCAACTTGATCTCCGGATATTTATAGGAAAGTTGCTTTGCTATAGCAGGGGTATTATCAGTTGAGCCGTTATCGGCAATAATGATCTCGAAAGGATATTTAAGACTGCTTTTAATGTAATGGTACAATTTAAGAACGTTATCGCCCATTCTTTTTTCTTCGTTGTAAACCGGAATGGTAATATTGATCATCGGCGGATTATTCATAAATAATATATGATTTTATCATATTTATATTATTTCAGCGCCCTTCCCGCGCGCGGGGCTTCGAGGACAGGATTTCCTCCTTCTATTTGTTCGGACATTTCGACTTCCTTTCAAGGACATCACTAACGACAGCCGGGATCGCGCTGCAGATATAATATATGACCAGAGGCATGAACGTCAGGAAATTCCTGTTTTATCAACTTAGTTCTTTTAGCGCTTCCTCGAATATATTCACTGCGGTGTCTATCTGTTCTTTCGTTATTATAAGGGGCGGAATGAACCGTATGACCTGGTCGCGTGTCCCGCAAGAAATTAGTATCAAGCCGTCCTTTAGGCAGCCCTCCATAACCTTCTTTGCTGCCGCATTATCCTTTAATTCAACGGCGAGCATCAGCCCCATTCCGCGGACTTCAACGATCGAAGAATGATCCTTTTTCAATTTATCGAGCTTCGCCTTAAGATAGCCGCCCATCTTCAGCGCGTATTCGGGCAGCTTCTCTTTTTCTATAACATCTATGGTCGCCAATGCTGCCGCGCAGGATACCGGATTCCCGGACATCGTGCTGCCGTGGGCTCCGGGCGACCACTGCTTCATTATCGTATCTTTTGCTATGACGGCGCCCAGAGGAAAGCCGGAAGCTATGCTTTTTGCCACAGTCATTACATCGGGATAAACGCCGAATGCTTCCGAGGCGAACATCTTTCCCGTGCGGCCAAAGCCGGTCTGGACCTCGTCAAAGATCAATAGTGCCTCATATTTATTGCACAGGTTCCTGAGCCCCGAAAGGAATTCTTTGGATGGGATTATGTAGCCGCCTTCGCCTTGTATCGGCTCAACTATGATGCCCGCGATGCGGTTCGACTTTAATATCTTTTCAACCTCAACAAGCGAATTTTCCTTTGAGTAAGGCGCTATGAAGATATTCGGAAGCAGAGGTTCGTAACGGTCGCGGTATTTCTGCTTTGACGTGGTAACAGAAAGGGCCCCAAGGGTCCGCCCGTGGAAGCTGCCTTCAAATGCGATGATCCCCGGCTTGTTCTTTACGTATTTCGCGAGCTTGATCGCCCCTTCCACTGCCTCTGCCCCACTCTGGCAGAAAAAGCTCATGTTCAGGCCTGCGGGACAGATCTCCGCCAGCTTCTCGGCAAGAAGAATGTTGGCTTCGTAATAAACTATCCCCGCGCAGGCGTGGATCAGGTTCTCCGACTGTTTTACGGCGGCGGCAACGACCTTAGGATGGCAGTGGCCCAAATTGGTCACGGCGATGCCGCAGGCAAAATCAAGGTATTTCTTGCCGTCCTTTGAGATAAGGTATGCGCCGCGCCCCTTTTCGATCTCAAGATTCGTGTAATGGGACAGGGCAGGGGACAATACCTTGCCAGCGCGTGATTCCAAACTTTCACTTTTCATATTGGGATATTATACTAGAAGTTGAACGTGCCATCAAATGAGAGAAGTGTGGCCTGGAAGCCGTTGGAAGGAGTGTTCCTGTCCATGAAATTTGCCCATTTGACCGCTGCTTTAAGCACTATGCTCGAAAGGATCATTTGCTCGCTCTGGGGCATTACAAAGTTAAGGGACAGCGATTGAATGATCTTTGTGAAATCCTGGTCAACGAAGGCGCCGCCGAGTATTTCACCGCCATTCTCTTCCTGCGTCCAGTCGTAATTTAATGTGCCGTAAGTGAAAGCTTTATATATCGCATGGGCGTCAAGCATCGCCTTGTGCGCGCTTTGGTCTGGGATCGTCGTGACCTTAACGCTGTAATTCCCGGAAATATCCAGGTCTTCGGTTACCTTATATGAAGATCCCACCCTTGTTGTCTGGCCCTGGGATTTTGTGTCGATGGGAGTCGTTGGCGCGTCGTTCTTGTTCGTGTAATCTTCCTGCAGTATGCCCGTAGTCAGCGACCAGACAGATGAGGGATTGACGGTCACATTGTAATCCTGGCTGAATGTCCTTGTATCCGTGGCAACCTCGGCGGTGCCGATCGGCGCCTTCCTTAAGCTTTGAGCAAGATTAAATTTGGTCGTCAACTTATAATTTGATCCCGAAAGAGGCGTATGGTCTATGGAATAATTATTCGCGTTACCAGATGTCTTTGCGCCGTTCTCCTGGAGAGAATCATCAATAGAACCTGACCATCCGAGCGAAGTGTTGGAGTAAGGCGTTAACCTGACATTTGCCGCCGAGCGCTCTGTCTTCGGGTTGCCGTAAGCGGTCGTAACTGTCGGGATCTCCTGCCGGTTATGGTCCACGCTTGTGGTGATCTGGTCGATGGGCACAAAGTCGGCATGATACGTTTCGTTCACGGTGGATTTTGTCGTGCCCAATATGTAGTCATATTCATTATGCCCGATCTTGTTCCAGTAAGTATATAATTTCCTTATATTGCCGAACGTCATGTCCCAATTGAAATTCGAGCTCAAGTCATCCGTTTCGCGTCTTTCCACGGTCTTTCCCTGGGACCTGCTCCCCGCTTCATATGATATCGTGCTGGGCTGGTTGACCTGGTAATCCAGGACCCATTTCACCCTCCTGGTGAATTCAAAAGCGTTATTTGTATGGTAATAGTCAATTATGGAATCCTTCGGGAGCTTCTTGTCTTCGGTGTCGGTATACGACAGTGTTTTCCTGGCATCGTTACTGTTTGAAAACGCAAAAATGCCGTAGCTTAAGGGCCTGGGCGCCACGCGTAGAGAATATGCGAGCGATTTATAGTCGTTATTATGCGTCGTGCTTGCCGGGAGCGGGTCGTCCATTGTTATGTATTCCCTGAACCCGAAATCTACCTGTGCCACTCCGTGGGGATTGAATCCCGTCGAAAAATTCTTGTCATAAGCATGCAGGAACTTGTCAGGATAATTATTGATTGGCGTATTGGCCTCTTTCATGTCGCCCGACAGCCACCAGCTGGACCAAAAGGATGGAAGCGGAGTCATTTTCGTATACGCGTGCTTGTATTCACTGCCCAGTGGAATGGATGTCCCTCCCATCGGGGCGAAACCAGTGTCAACCTTCTTATAATCGGCGGCGAATTCAAGGTTGGACATGGGTTTTATGCTGCCGCCAAGCTTGTAAGCGCTGCCTTGTTTTTCGCTCAAAGTGGTCTCGATGCCGGTGGTGCTTTGGTAACTGTAATCTATTGAAATAACATCGGCGGTCGCGGGGGTTATTATGAAAAATGTCAGGACACCGTATTTTCCGGAATTATTCGAGTCGTAAAAGAACGAATACTGGTCGTCCCTGTTCAGTTTTTGGCCGTTCAGGAAGACCTGCTCGCTTCCGTCAACGAGCTGAGAGGGGCTTTTCAAGTTAAATATCTTGGCTGAGCCATTGCCGTTGAATGATTCGTTCGTGCTGACGGTCGAGTAAACCTGATCGGTCTTGGACCTTGCGAAAGCGCCGTTAAAATTCAGGTAGTCCCCGACCTTAAATGTGAAATCAGAACCTGCGACATCATGCTCTATCGGACGCTCGGAAGCGCTGGTCTGCGCGACGAATTTGAAGATAACAGTGAAATTGATGTCGTTCAAATAAAAGGTTTCGCCGCCAACGACTATCGGATCATTGTTAAAGGTGATGCTTGACGGATCCGAGTAATTTATGGAGTAATGCCCGTCATATGTTTCAATGCTGCTGTTCCTTGTCAATTTCTTTATTATTGGATTCGGAACGTTCTTTCTCCATATTTGAACTTCTTCAGCGCCGGGAACAAGATTCCTGAAACTCCCCAGATAATATGTCATCGTACCGCTTCCGGCAGAATCCGCATACCTGTCAGCGGACCATTTGCTGTAATCATAACTGACCACGACTTCATCTGTCGCATTAAGCGCTCCAAGGAATTTGATAGTGCCTGTCTTGAGGCCATCGGACCTGTCCGCGGGATCGCATAAATACGCAAGTTTTGTCGGAGGGAAAACGGTTCCCGTGGAAGCTTCAACCGTGGGAAATACGTAATCAGTGCCGTACACCTGCAGAATATTGTTCCTTCTCACCTCCACCTCGCTCGTATCCGTCACCGGCCTGAAATCAAGGTAAATAGTATTGTTATTGTTCATAATATTGCTGCCCGATTTGGTTTCTGTTGCGGTAGTGCTTGGGGGGGTTGCACTTCTCTTTCCGGACTCTTTCAGATAACTGACCCCGACATTTAAAGAACGCGAGACCATAGGTGTGGGAGGAGGGGGCGGCGTTGTCGTGACAAGATGCTTGTACTTTACCACGATGATTGCTGTTTGGGGGATATCGGTGAAGAAACTTATCCTGCCGAGATCGTAGTCGATCTTATAATCCAACTCCCTGATGTAAGGGATATTATTTACAGATACCAGCTCACTTCCTTCGACCATTTCCTTGAAAGACATAACATAAGGGCCCTTTCCGTTGCCTGGCAGGGATTCGGCCTCCTCCGTTACATCAATATATTGGTATTCAACAATAAGAGGTTCCGTGATAGTCGGGAGATTCGGGCGCATAAGCGTGATAGTGCCGTCCTGGTAGTTGATAATGTAATCTTCGAACTTCTTAAGCGTAGTCCCCAAGAACGTCAGTTTCTCGCTGTAAGGGATCACGGGAGTGTTCTTTAGCATGTAAGTCCCGGTGCTTTCCCATTCAAATTCTTTATATTCGGTTTCGGGGGTCACCAGCCTTACGGTCACCTCAGGGGTCGCAGCAAGGCCGGCAAAAATCCCTTCTTTCCATTTTGCGGCAAGGTCGTCTGTCGATATGTTGTAGGCCTTAGCCTCGGACCTCAATACTGTTGCAATGGGGCGGCTGCCCGCCATAAGCACTACCTCACCGTTCATGAAGAGGCTGTTTATCTCGTTCGTTGTCACACCGGAACTGATTATCGAATCCAGCTTCTTCTTGATGATGTCTGCCCTGATATTAGCAGGCGTTTCGCCGGATATTTCATGGAGCGTCAGGGCGGCGACATCATTGATATAAACAACATAAGCGTTCAACGCTTCCGATGTCGCCGCTGTTTTTACCTGCGGAGGGAGGGACACCACCTCTTTACTGATCTTTTCAACAGGGATATTAAGCTGTGTGGGGAATGCCTCCGTGTTCTGTTTTATTGCTTTTTCCGTCTTTTTGGCCGGCATTCCGAGGAGGGATGGGTCGATAGTTATGTTTGTCTGCAACCCCATGAAATCCCTTTTTGAGACCGTTGGGAAGAAAAGATCGATCATATTGGTGAACTCGTAAGAATAATTGAATCCATCATCAGGGGAAAGGATCCTGGAGAAAGTTACCTTTCCGCCGAAGTAATCTATTGAATAGTCCACCCCCCTGCTCAGCGGAACGTTGTTCAATTCGATCTTTTCTGATCCCTCGATTATGGAGACATGACCCAGATTGTAAGGACCTTTTGTGTTATTGCCTCTTTGAGACACAAGTTGCTGAGTCTCGCTTTTCAGCTTTGAAGAAGGCACCAGCAAGAGGTCGTACCAGTTATCTTTTGACGTGATCATGATGCCGTTCAAATACTTGGAAGTCGAAACAAATTCGTTATCGCTGAAATTCGCCTGAAAGTCGCCGAAAGTAAGCTCGGTCTTGTCATAAGCGACCTTTACGTCGAATTTGTCAGGCATGTCGGGCTGTTGTTCAAGGTCGTATGATACGGAAAGTTTCTCTGTCAAATTCCCTACGATACGTAATTTCAGTCTTTCCTGCCAGGGCCCGGTCGCGGAATACCCTCCCAGCATGGCCTGCGCCTGGAAAAGGTTCTGTATTTCGTCGACATTCAGGGTGGCGTAGGAGTATTGCTTGTAACCTGTAACATCGATCTGCGGGTAAGTATTAACGGAAAAAGCGGCAGTTTTCAGCAATAAGACAAATAAAAGGCTTGCGGTCGCAAGAAGGCCTGCGCGTACGAATAAGTTATGCTTTAAATTTTTTGGCGGCAATTACTGCGTTGTGCCCTCCAAATCCAAACGAATTTGAGATCGCGGCGCGCACAAGCATTTTTCTCGCGTTGCCCGGCACATAGTCCAGGTCGCATTCAGGATCGGGATTTTCAAGATTTATTGTCGGCGGGACAATATCGTTCTTCACGGCAAGTACGGTGGAAATAAATTCCACGGCTCCCGCCGCTCCAAGCATATGCCCTACCATTGACTTGTTCGAACTTACTGCGATCTTTTTGGCGCGTTCACCGAAAAGCGTCTTAATGGCCATTGTTTCAAATTTGTCGTTAAGGTCGGTAGATGTTCCATGGGCGTTAATATGGTCAATGTCTTCAGGTTTAAGCCCGGCATCCTTTATCGCCAGGGCCATTGCCCTTATCGCTCCTTCTCCTCCCGGGGCCGGCGCTGTAATGTGATGAGCATCGCCGCTCATTCCGTATCCGGCGAATTCCGCGTAAATATGAGCGCCTCGCCTCTGGGCGTGTTCAAGCGATTCAAGAACGACGATCCCGCTTCCTTCACCCATCAAGAATCCGTCCCTGTCCCTGTCGAAAGGCCTGGAAGCGCGCTCGGGTTCGTTATTTCTTGTTGTAAGGGCCCTTGCGGCGGAAAACCCGGCCATACCGAGCGGGGTTATGGCAGCTTCCGCTCCGCCGGCGAACATTACGTCCGCGTCTCCGCGTTCAATGATCTTTGCGGCGTCGCCTATCGAATTAGTCCCCGAAGCGCAGGCGGTGACCGTGCAGCTGTTCGGCCCCTTCAGTCCGAGATTTATCGAGACCAGCCCGGCGGCCATATTAGCAATCATCCACGGGACCATGAAGGGAGAGCATTTATCGGGACCTTTTTCAAAAAGTATTCTTGCCTGTTGTTCCAGAAAGTCTATCCCGCCGATCCCGGAACCTATCAAGGTGCCCGCGCGGTCCGCGTTATCAGGAGTAATTGAAAGTTTCGCATCATCGAGAGCTATCTTTGACGCGGCGATGGCGAATTGGATGAACCGCACTATGCGCCTTGCGTCCTTTTTGTCCATATAGAGCGAAGGATCGAAATCTTTCACTTCCGCGGCTACCTTGCAGGCAAAATTTGTCGGATCAAAATGCGAGATATTTACTCCTCCTGACTTCCCGGCAAGAAGATTGTTCCAGAACGCGTCCTTCCCTGTCCCTATCGGGGTAACGCATCCAAGGCCCGTTACGACCACCCTTACTTTTTGCATTCTTCCGCCTCTCTAACCAAGTCATTAAGGACCTCTACCGCGGGTTTTATCCTCTTGTCCTTTATCTTCCAGACATGGTCGCCCGAAAAAACAATACCTTCATCCACATTGCCCTGCTGGGAATTTATAAGTGCCTGGACGATGCAGTATTCAAGGGAACATTTTTTCAGGCAGTAATCGCAGCCGATAGGTTTCGGAGCGGTCTTGCTCAGGATCTTTTCTACGAACTTTGTTTTGATCGCTCTTCCGGGCATGCCGACAGGGCTTGAGATAAGTACAACATCCTCTTTTTTTGCATTCTGGTATAACTTTTTATATTCCGGAGCGGCAGCACACTCATTAGTGAGGACGAACCTTGTGGCTATTTGCACGCCGTTCGCCCCGAGCTTGAACATCTTTACTATGTCGCAGCCGTCCGTTATGCCTCCCGCTGCTATCACAGGAAGGTCGGTGACGGCCCTTACCTCCGGCAGGATCATTTCAATCGATCTTTCGGTCCCCAAATGCCCTCCCGCCTCGACCCCCTCAACAACTATTGCCGCAGCTCCGCATTTTGTCGCGACCCTGGCCAGTTTTGCCGAAGATACTATCGGCAGTATGGGAGTATTGGATTCCCTCCCTATCTTGAAGATATCCCTGGAGAAACCGGCGCCGGTGGTTATGAAGCTTATCTTTTCGCTTATTGCGGTGTTCACCGCGCCAAGGAATTCCCTTGCGGCGAACATTATATTTATGCCGACGATACCGCCTTTTGCAATTTCTTTGGCCTTCCGGATCTCCTCCCTCAGTTCGGTGAGGTCCATTCCTGAAGCGCCGATAACGCCAATGGCGCCTGCGGCGGCAACGGTGCCCGCAAGGAGTCCCGTCGATATCTTTACCGCCATGCCGCCCTGTATTATCGGTATTTTCGCTATAAGGCCCCCAATTTTTAGTTCAGGAAGCTTCAAAACATTCCTCCCATTAAATATTGACCCTCAAAGTCCCGATTAAGGTCCCCCGAAATCCACGGTCATTTAATTTATCTTATCCACCTTCGTTCCGCGATATGCGGGACTTCGGAGGATTTCACTTCTTCGAGTGAGATAAAATATAATTTACAGTATCGCCTACAGTTTTGATCTTTTCCGCTTCTTCATCCGGAATCTCCAGCCCGAAAGCTTCCTCAAGCGCCATTACCAATTCCACCGTATCCAGGGAATCAGCGCCAAGGTCATCAACAAAAGAAGCTTCTCTCTTTACTTCGTCCTCTGACACACCAAGCTGATCCACAACCACTTTCTTAACCTGTTCAAATGCTTTAGCTTCATCCATTTACGTTTCTCACCCCCTTCTTAGTAAACCAAAAATCCAAAGCTCCAACTACATGTACATTCCGCCGTTAACATTTATAACTTGCCCGGTTATGTAATCCGCGTCAGCGCACAAGAACACCACGGCTTTCGCGATATCTTCCGGAGTCCCCAGTCTGGTAAGAGGGATCTGTTCGCTCAAGCGTTTTTTTACGTCATCGGACAATTTTTGCGTCATTGCCGTGTCGATAAATCCGGGCGCTATGGCATTGCAGGTAACGCCTCTTGAGGCAAGCTCCCTGGCCACGGTCTTTGTAAGACCTATCGCCCCGGCCTTTGCAGCCGAGTAATTTGCTTGTCCAAAATTTCCCATTTCACCAACTATCGAAGCTATATTTACTATTCTACCCCACCTGTTTTTCATCATCAAGGGGGCTATTGCTTTCGTGCAAAGGAACATCGATCGCAGGTTCACAGAAAGCACCGCATCCCAGTCCTCGTCCTTCATCCTTATCAAAAGATTGTCTTTTGTTATGCCTGCGTTGTTCACCAGGATATCTATCTTTCCGAATTCCTTTACCGCCTGGTCAACGGAAGCCGCAACATCACTTGCCTCCGCAACGTTCGTTTTTACGGCGATGGACCTTACGCCGAGCCCGCTTATCTCGTTCGCCGTTGTCTTTGCAAGCTCAATATTAATGTCTGAAACGATGATATCAGCCCCTTCTTTTGCGAGGGCTTCCGCTATGGATTTGCCGATCCCCTGTGCGGCACCGGTCACAAAAGCAACATGTCCTTTTAATTTCATTTTTTTATCCTCCTTTACCTCGCGGCCTCTGCGGGCTGTCCCGGATGCCAACTTCCCAGGAAATCTCCCAGTGTCGCGGCATCGGCCACATTATATATCTTTAATTTGGGATTTATCTTCTTAATAAGTCCTGTCAGGACTTTCCCCGGGCCCACTTCAATGAAAGTATCAAAGCCGTCATTTGACATCTTCATTATCGAATCCTCCCATAGGACAGGGGATGTCATTTGTCTTATAAGAAGCTCTTTGATCGTTCCTGCGCTTGTGACGTAATCAGCCGTGACGTTCGATACCACAGGGATCGAAGCATCCTTGATAGTGATCTTGTTCAGTTCCTCAGCCAAGCTGTCAGCAGCCGGCTTCATTAAGCTTGAATGGAACGGCGCGCTTACCTGGAGCTCTATGACCCTTTTTGCACCGGCCTCCTTGCACAATCCGGAAGCCTCTGCGACCCCCGCGACCTTGCCGGATATCACTATCTGCCCCGGGCTGTTGATATTGGCTGCTTCAACCGTTCCCTTTGATGATGCCTTAATACAGATATCATTTACAATATTACGGTCAAGGCCAAGGATCGCGGCCATCGTGCCTTCACCGAGAGGGACGGCATTCTGCATGAACTTGCCTCGCAAATTTACGAGTTTCACGGCATCCCTGAAGCTCAAAGATCCCGCGGCATAAAGAGCTGTATATTCGCCCAAGCTGTGTCCCGCGACAGCTTCTACAGCGATCTTTCCGAACGACCTCAAGGCTTCGAGGCACATAGCTGATACCGTCAATATCGCCGGCTGGGTGTTCTCGGTTTTCTTAAGCTCATCCTCAGGCCCTTCAAAGCATAGTTTTGAAAGGTCGAACCCCAGAGATGCATTCGCTTCATCGAAGAATTTTTTCGTGTAGCTGAATTTCGCGACAAGGTCCTTGCCCATACCGACATACTGAGAACCCTGTCCAGGGAAAACAAAAGCTATCTTGCCCAATTTATCCCCCTTTAAAGCAATTTCCAATTATCAATTTCCAATGTCAAATTAATTTCCAATGGCCAATTACCAATTATTTGATATTGGGAATTGGGATTTTATTGGATATTGGCAATTGGTTATTGGTCATTTATTTTTTTATCCTCTTACCTCTTTCAGTTTCCTTGTAAGCTTCGGGACGACATCGAAAAGGTCCCCAACTATCCCGTAAGTCGCTACCTTGAATATTGGCGCGTCAGGGTCCTTGTTTATCGCAACGATGATGTCCGATGACCCCATGCCCGCGAGATGCTGAATGGCGCCGGAGATGCCGACAGCAATATAAAGTTTCGGGCATACTGTCTTTCCTGTCTGCCCGACCTGATGATGAGAAGATATCCATCCCGCGTCAACTGTCGCGCGGGAAGCGCCCACTGCGCCGCCTATGACCCCGGCAAGCTCCTCGATCAGTTTGAAATTCTCGGGCGCCTGAATGCCTCTTCCGCCGGAAACTATTATTTCCGCTTCGGCAAGATTCACCTTTGACGTGGCATCCTTGATTATATCGACTATTCTGACCAGGAGATCGCTTTGATCGATCTTTGGTGTTGACCTGATGACCTGTCCTTTTCTTGAATGGTCAGGCGTAGCCTTCTTAAAGACCTTAGGCCTTACGGTGGACATCTGCGGCCTGTGGTTCTTGCATATAATGGTTGCCATGATATTTCCGCCGAAAGCGGGACGCGTCTGCATGAGAAGTTTTGTTTCTTTATCAATGGCAAGACCGGTGCAATCCGCGGTAAGCCCTGCGTTGATGCGCGCAGCGACCCTTGATGCAAGGTCTCTTCCTGTGGTCGTCGCGCCAAAAAGCACTATCTCCGGCTTATACTGCCTTATCATGTCGGAAATTATCGTCGAGTAGGGGAGGGTAGTGTAATTTTTGAGTTCAGGGGCAACTGCCAGGTAAACCTTGTCAGCTCCGCATTCGATAAGTTCCTTGGTCTCTTTTTCAATTGTATCGCCGCCAAGAAGGAGCGCGCACAGCTCAACGCCGAGATCTTTCGCTAATTTTCTTCCTTCACCGAGAAGCTCAATGACTACCGGATGGACAGCGCCCTCGTACTGTTCAGCGAACACCCAGATATTCTTGTACTGACTCTTGTCCACAATATGGACATCTTCCTTGGTTATCTCGATGGCGCTGAATTTGCATGAAGAAGGGCATACTCCGCAAAGGTTGCACTTGTCCAGGTCAATTATGGCTTTCCTGTTCTCGACTTTTATCGCGCCGAGTGGGCATGCCGGCACGCACAGCTTGCACCCGATGCACTTATCATTAATTACCTTGATCCCCATTTAGCAGACCTTCCTGTCCCTTAATTTTTTAACGAGAGCGTCGACCATCTCATCGACGGAGCCGCTAAGTATCTCGCCGCCGCCTTTTGGGGGAGGCGTGAATATCTTGACGACGGATGTGGGAGATCCTTTCTGTCCGATCTTGCCGTCCTCGGCATTTATGTCTTTTGCGCCCCACGTGGGGATGACGGCGCTCTTTGCCTTCATCTTGCCTTTAAAAGAAGGCATCCTCGGGGTGTTCATCTGCTTCACGACCGTAATGAGGGCGGGAAGCTTAACTTCGACGATCTCATTGGTTTCTTCAAGGAGCCTGTTCACTTTCATTACGCCGTTGTTTATCTCGACGCCAACCGCGAACGTAACCTGAGGGATGTTGAGAAATTCAGACACTCCGGGGCCGACCTGGGCGGTATCGCCGTCTATTGCCTGTTTTCCGCAGATAACAAGATCGAAAGCTCCGATCTTCTTGATGGTCGATGCGAGGGTATATGATGTCGCCCATGTATCCGAGCCCGCGAAAGCCCTGTCCGATACAAGGATCGCTTCGTCAACTCCGAGTGCGATGGTGTCCTTCAAGGCATTTACGGCTTGAGGAGGGCCCATTGTGATGACGGTGACTTTTCCGCCGTGCTTGTCGCGGAGCTGAAGTGCGGCTTCTATGGCGTTCTCATCAAAAGGATTGAGTATGCTCTCAACACCCTCCCTTATCAGGGTGTTTGTTTCTGGGTTTATCTTTACCTGGGTGGTCCCGGGAACTTGTTTTATACAGACAACGATGTTCATTTCTACTTCTTCGCTGCCAGCTCCTTAATAAGTTCGAGGGCGATAACATTGCGTTGTATCTGATTGGTTCCCTCATATATCTGAGTGATCTTGGCGTCCCTCATCATCTTCTCGACAGGGTACTCTTTCATGTAACCGTATCCGCCGAAGATCTGAACCGCATCCGTCGTGACCTTCATGGCTGTATCCGAAGCGAACAGCTTGCACATGGCGGACATCTTTGAGGTCTCTTTGGAGCCCGAATCGATGGATCTTGCCGCCGCATACACAAGGCATCTTGCCGCCTCCACTTGCGTGGCCATATCCGCAAGCATGTGCTGTACAGCCTGGAAAGTGCTTATCTTCGCGCCGAACTGCTCTCTCTGCCTTGAATATTTAAGGGCTTCATTAAGCGCTCCCTGCGCTATCCCGACCGCCTGGGCCGCAATGCCGGGCCTTGTCCTGTCCAGCGTCTTCATCGCGACGATAAATCCCATTCCTTCCCTTCCGAGCATCTGACTTTTGTGGACCCTGCAGTCCTGGAAAACAAGCTCACTCGTGGCGGAAGCCCTTATCCCCATCTTGTTCTCTTTTTTTCCAAAAGTGAATCCGGGCATGTCCTTTTCAAGGATGAAAGCGGATGCGCCCCTGGCGCCCTTTTTCCTGTCGGTGATCGCGATAACGGAATATGTAGCTGCTTCACCGCCGTTGGTTATCCACTGTTTGGTCCCGTTGAGAATGAAATAGTCGCCGTCTTTCTTTGCCGTAGTCTGCATGCCGCCTGCGTCAGAACCCGCGTTCGCCTCTGTCAGGCCGAAAGCCGCGAGTTTCTTGCCTGCCGCGATATCAGGAAGATATTTTTGTTTCTGCTCTTCCGTGCCGAACAGTATGATCGGCATTGTTCCAAGGCCTGTGGCTGCATATGCGAGAGCAATGCCCCCGCATATGATGCTGAGTTCTTCAGTTGCGATGCAATATTCAAGAGTTCCTCCGCCGATGCCCCCGTATTTTTCCTCTATATGGATCCCTGTGAGATTTGCCTCTGCAAGGGCTTTCACGACTTCCCAAGGGAAGTGGCCCGTCTCGTCCAATTCGGCCCTCAAAGGCAGCGCTTTCTCGACAGCGATCTTCCTTGCGAGCTCCTGGACCATTTTCTGTTCTTCGGTGAATCCGTAATCCATTTTACTTACCTCCTACCACTTCACGATGTTCGCGCCGTATGTCAGCCCCGCCCCGAAACCGGCCAGGACAACGATGTCCCCCTTTTTTATCCTTCCTTCTTTTACCGCTTCATCTAGTGCTATGGGGATTGAGGCTGCCGAGGTGTTTCCGTACCGGTCGAGGTTAACATATACTTTATCCTTTGACAAGCCGAAAAGCTTCATCGCGAAATCGATTATCCTCGTGTTGGCCTGGTGGGGAATAAGAAGGGAAATGTCGGAAATATTCAGTTCCGCTTTTTCAAGCACTGCCTTGATGCATTTCGGCAGGACCTTTACGGCGAATTTGAAAACCTCCTTCCCATCCATCCAGATGAACCTTTTTTTTGCTTCCGGGTCCCTGCTTCCTCCGCCCGGCATTATCAGGTATTTGCCGCCGCTTCCCTCGGCTCCCAGATAATTCGCTATAACGCCGCTTCCGTCACTCGTCGCTTTAAGCACCACAGCTCCGGCTCCGTCGCCGAACAATATGCAAGTATTTCTGTCGGTCCAGTCAAGGTATTTCGTCAGCGTATCTGCCCCTACGACCATTACATTATTATATAGGCCCGATTCTATGAAGCTTGCCGCTGCCGCAAGGGCATAATTGAACCCAGTACATGCTGCCGAAACGTCAAATGCGGCTGCATTAACAGCCCCGAGCTTATCCTGGATCATGCAGGAAGTGGACGGAAAGAGCATGTCGGGGGATGATGTGCCGACGATTATCAGCTCAAGTTCCTTGGGATCGATCTTGGCAGATCCCAAAGCCCTTTTTGCCGCTTCAAAAGCGAGATCGGAGGTTGCCTCATTATCAGCCGAGATCCTGCGCTCCCTTATACCGGTCCGATCCATTATCCACTCGTCGGATGTCTCGACCATTTTTTCAAGGTCAGAGTTCGTGAGCACCTTTTTAGGCACATAGGAACCCACGCCTATTATCGAAGCCCGCCTCATCTAAGCTTCTCCGACTTTTGAGATGTAAGCAACGACATTTCCCTCCACCGATTCCGCCGCGACCCTTATAGAGTTCATTATCGCTTTTGATTTCGCCCTTCCGTGGGCCTTCACAACAACGCCGTTTATCCCCAAAAGTTCCGCGCCGCCGAATTCGTCATAATCCACTTTCTTTTTCAGCCTGAGAAGGGAAGGGATGAGGCAGAACGCCGCGAGAGCGGCGAGCGGGTGGCTTTTCAGCTCGCCGGCGAGCATTTCAAATATGAAGGTCGCGGTGGTTTCCGCGAATTTTAGCAGCAGGTTGCCCGTGAAGCCGTCGCATACAACGACGTCTATCTGGCCCGCGAATATCTCCTTGCTTTCCACCATTCCCGCAAAATTTATCGTCTTCTCTTCCTTGAGCATCGGGTAAGTGCTTATGGTAAGTTCATTTCCCTTTTCCGGTTCCTCGCCTATATTAACAAGCCCGACCTTCGGATTGTCCACATGGAGAACATATCTTGAGTAGACAGCGCCCATTTTTGCGAAAGACACAAGATGCGTCGGTTTGCAGTCCACGTTCGCGCCCATATCCAGCAGGATAACCTTGCCCTTTTTGGAGGGGAATATCGTGGCCAGCGCGGGCCTCTCAATGCCGGATACCCTGCCGAGCCCGAAAAGAGATGACGCCATTAATGCGCCGGTATTGCCTGCGGAAACAAAAGCATCCGCCTCATCATCCTTTACAAGCGCCACGCCTTTCATAATGGATGAATCCTTTTTCTGTTTTATCGCCTGCATGGGGGGTTCGCTTGTGGAAATGACCTCGCTCGCATTGTGAATGCTTATCCTTGGGTCATGTTTATGTTTCTTCAGCTCTTTTAATATGCGGGACTGCTGTCCTACAAGGGTTATCTCAATGTTCGGCAGCAGGGACAGGGCCATGAATGCGCCTTTGATCGTTTCGGAAGGGGCGTGATCCCCTCCCATTGCATCAAGCGCTATGCGGATCAATGTTTGGGCTTCTCCTCCCCGCCTTGCTTCGAGGCAGGTTTGGCCGGCTTTTCTTTTTCTGCTTGAGCTTTCTCTTTAGATGGCTTCTTCTTTTCCTCGGTCTCTATTTTAAGGACCACTCTTCCCTGGTACGTGCCGCATACGGTGCAGGCATGGTGGGAAAGGATCTTTGACTGGCACTGAGGGCAAGTCGCGAAGTTCATCGGCTTAAGCTTCCAGTTGGCGCGCCTTGTGCGGGTCCTTGTGTTCGAATGTCTCTTTTTCGGTACCGGCATTTCATTTTCCTCCTGTCAGTTTTATCGTTTTGAGCTTTTCAAGCCTCGGGTCTGTCTCTTTTTTCTTATCTTTCACAAGTTCCGGCAGTTTGCAGGCCTTGTTGCAAATGGGCTTTATCGGCAGATCCACTATTATGTTCTGCCTTATGGCCTCGTCCAGGTCAATGATGTTGTCTTCGCTTATCTCGAAAACAAAATCTTTTTCCTTGAGCTCTATTTCCTCTCCCGCTTTTTTAACGCGGGGAACAAAGGGCTTTTTACTATATTCTTCCTCGATCTTTATGTCGACCGGCAGGTCAAAATCCTTCAGGCACCGGCTGCAGGTCGTCCTGACCGTGGTTTTAAGCGTCCCGGAAACCAAAACCGATCTGCCCGTGTTAGTCAATTTAAACTTAACATGGACCGGGGATGTTAAGTTAAGGCGATCTTCTTTATCCGCATCGCCTATAGGCGGGAAGGATAAGGTTTCGCTTATGTCGAGCTTAAGCTGGGCCCCGAAGCTCTTAAGGAGATCGGTGACATCGATCTTCATAAAAACCCTCCTTCATCAGCGGGCAAACAAAAGGTGATTATATTAGCGGGGCGCTTGATTGTCAAGGAAAACCCACCTCACCCCTTCCTCATCCCTAGCCCTTCTCCACTTCGTAGAGAAGGGGAACTTTACTTCAGTTGCGTTTCCTCTCTCCTATTTATAGGAGAGAGGCTAGGAGTGAGGTTATCGGAGCAGGGGTGAGGCAAAAAGGCCCTGAGCATCGGGATGGACGCTCAGGGCCCTTCGGTTCAACCGGATCTTTATCGGAACGCGATCTAGTCGACCTGAATTACAAGGAAATTAACCGGCTGGCCAGCTTCAACCCCAAAGCCGAACAACATATATTTGCCCGGCGCCGGACCAACTTTTGCCGCAACCGATCTATATAAAGCTGTAGTACCCACATTTTCATCATGTGCATATAGATTGATAAACCCGGTACCGGCAGGGTCAGCTTCAAGTGTTACGAATGTGTCATCAGAAAGATCAAGTGTGTTCCCGTCTACATCGGTATATCTATGCGCATTGAGAGAAGTGGATGTATCTGGACTGGCCGCAACCGGTTCAGTTTCATTTGTTCCGGAGCCGGTAAAATACTTAAACCTTACTCCCCTGAAATCATGTTTTACAACATCACTGGTATCAACCGCTTCATAAGAACCTCCCGCAAATCCACCGCTGCTGGTTCCCAGATCGCCCATAAATACCCCAGTGGGTGTCATGAAGATCTTTGGGTCTCCGCCACCGCTGGGATCATAATTGCCGTTATTCATTACCCCGCTTTCAAATGTATACCCCGATACCGTAAAATTATCAGAAGTTTCTCCGGTCAATAGATAATTGGTTACATCAAAACTCCAGGTTCCTGAGAGGGTAGCTTCAACAGTGCCGTAAGCCGCATTGCCGGTAGTCCAGCCTTGCCAAGGTATCGTCACAATTAAATATTTTCCTGCAGCCGGCGCTTCTGTTGAATGGGCCGTGCAAACGATCACATTATCCTTGTTGTCACCGGCGTTAGGAGGTTGGACCAATAACATTGTGTCAGGGAATTCCAGGAAGTAAGCATATTCGCTGGTTGCAACACCATAGACGCTCATGATATGTGCCTTGCAGAATTTACTTGCCAGGGTTGTATATTCGCCTGTGACATATAAACCTACATTGATGCCAGTTTCACAGGTGCCGCTAAATGTTTCATCGCTGATATTCCAAGTCCATATGTCGCCCGGGGCTTGAGTACCTGAGTATGAATATGACCCCGTTCTATTAGCTATCGTTCCCCCTCCGCCGCCTCCGCTAGTCGGTGCTGCGCCGCACCCATATATGAAAGCAAGAGACAAGACGACCAATGCGAGAAGATACCAGGGCAAAAACTTCTTGAACATGTTATTTCCTCCTTTTGGATATTAGCAACAGAAGGCAATTATGAACCTGTGAGACCAAAAAATCAACATGCAACGACCAATAACCAATGCCCTCCTTCAAATCAATTCCCAATTATCAATTTCCAATGCCAAATTAATTTCTAATTAACAATTTCCAATTGGATATTGGGGAATTGGTAATTTATTGGATATTGAAAATTGGACATTGGTTATTCAGTCCTGGGGCGTGCCTTGTCATCATCGGGCAAACAAAAAGCCGCCTTAAAGTTTCCCCCAAAGCGGCCGTTTATTCTTAAAAGTCCTTTACGCGAGATTTCTTATTATTTACTCCAACTTGATGTAACGTTGTTCCCGTAAAAATCGACATAGATCATATTTATATATGCAACATCATCCCACGATATCTGCGGGGACAGAACGTGTTCATTTGTGTTTGGCGATAGCGTAAAGAAAGTCTCATATATTCTTTCATTGGGGTTTTCCCCATTCCATATTATGATCTGAGCGACCTCCACAAGTGATCCGGGATGTGGCATCTCAGCTCCGGAGCTTCCCCCAAGCTTGTATACCCAGTTTATTTTTTCAATTTTGCCGCTGCCATTTACTGTGACCGTTGGCACTATAAGCGCAATTTTCTGTGTCGCAGTCTGACCCGTTATCTCAAAGGTTAAAGTTTTCGAACCATAAGTCGAATCATATGTAACCTCATATGTGCCATCTTTGGCTTCTCCCGTAGCGCCTAAATTGCCCCCTCCGATGCTATATACACGTCTGGTTGACGTAGGCGTGCTGCCGTCTATGGCAGTGGCATCGTAGGTAGCAAGGTCCGGATAATAAATACGAATAGTTTCCGGCATCCCCCCGCCGGAATCAGAAACATCCAGGCAGAAATTATTGTTGGTTATATCAGCAGAGGTTCCGGCTGTTACGGTTGCAACGCCCGTGATAAAGCTTGGCGGGAAATTCCCGCCTGCTACAGTGTAATGAAAATAGGGCCTGTAATATCTTGGTGTGGTTTCAAGAATATCTATTTCGTCATTTTGATCTGCATCCGGATGTTTTATTATGCTTGAGAACATCTCGTTGCCGAATGCCATTGCTGATGCATCAAATGTGGATATGGTGGTGTCTGTGATCTTGTCCTCGATAAGGTCGTTTTCAGAAGTGGCGACCCCTCCATTGCACTCTATGGTTGTAAGATCAATTGCTGTCCCGTCGAAAAGATTTAGTGGGAGAGAATTAATTCCTCTTCCCAAGGTCATGTAGCCGATAAAACCATTTTCCGTGGTAATTCCATTGTCGCCGGCGAATATTATTCCGACGGGACGACCTGCCTCGGCTTCAATGGTAAATACACCGGCTTCAACACTTGTAGTCCAATAACCGGCATTGCAATTGAATATGACCACTTTTTTAATTTGAGTTGTAGAAATGTGGAAGCCTGATGAAGAGGTGCTAGTTCCGGCAGCGAACTTTCCTGTGAGCGTTACCATGCTCGCGCCGCCGCCGCCGCCACCACCGCCGCCCGTTGTATTGCCGCAGCCGTAAACGAAAGCAAGGGACAGGGTGACCAATGCGAGAAGATACCAGGGCAGAAGCTTTTTAAACATGTTATTTACTCCTTTTGTTCGAAGAAGTTCATTATATATATGTAAGGTGAAAGGTCAAGGTGATGTAGTCGAGATAGGCTGCTGGTGACGGAAAGTACTACAGCTTTTCACATGATCCATTTGGGAAAAAACTGGCAAGAAAATTGCTGGATTAGATCATCAGTATACCAGAGGATCAGATGGAGAAGGACAGATATCAGAAGGTCAGAAGGAAGAAAAATGAAACCCGAATGGAAAAATATAAAGCCGTCTCATGAAAGGCTATGGATATGGCAAAAAGCTAACAAACTTCACATGGAGATATGTAAAATATGCTTTCAAATACCGAATCATGAAAAATATATTCTTCGTTCCCAAATCGAACGGTCATCTAAATCAGTAAAAGACAATATTGCCGAGGGCAACGAAAGTTATTATTATAATGATAAGATGAAGGGGCTTTTCATTGCACGCAAAGAGGCCGGAGAAACCCAAAGCCACCTGAGAGATTTTGAATTTAAACGTTATTTGCCTGCCCAAAAAGTCCAAGAAATGATAGATGAGTATGAAGAAATAAAAAGAGGGATCAACGGCCTAATTAAAAAGATAGCTGAAAAGAAAGATACTGCCAAAAACAAGGGCGCAGCCAAAATCTGATATTCTTATCTCTGACCCTCTCATTCTGATACTCTGATGATCTGATATTCTCTGAATAGTTTTCACTTCGCTCTCGGATGTGATTTATCGTATACCGACTTGAGCTTTTCCTTGGTAATGTGAGTATATATCTGCGTCGTTGAGAGCGATGAGTGGCCGAGAAGCTCCTGTACTATCTTCAGGTCCGCGCCGCCGCTCAAAAGATGCGTCGCGAACGAATGCCTTAAAGTATGCGGGGTGACGCGCTTGGAGATGCCCGCTTTCCTCGCATATTTCCTTATCATCCTTTCAATGGACCGGCTCGTGAGCCTTGATCCGCCGCGGCCAAGGAATAATATTTTCTCGTCTACGGCAAAGTTCTTTCTGACATCAAAGTATTTTTTTATTGACGCTATAGAATAGGAGCCGATGAGGACCACCCTTTCCCTGTCGCCTTTTCCCTGGACGAGAACTTCACCGCTATCAAGGTCGATGTCATCGGCCCTAAGCTTTGCCACTTCGCCCACCCTCATGCCGGAAGCGTAGATCAATTCAAGGATCGCAAGGTCGCGGGGACCGTTCTTGTGCTTTAAGTTCACGGCGTTCAGGAGCTTTACGACCTCTTCAGGATAAAGGAAAGAGGGGAGCCTTTTGCCTAGTTTCGGTGTAAGTATGTGCTCGAAGGGATTTAACTTGATCTTGCCTTCGCGGAAAAGGTACCTGAAGAAAGCCCTGCAGGAGGATATTTTCCTGGCGACGGATTTCTTTGAGAAATTCTTCAGCTCAAGCCAGCGAAGGTAGCTGCGGGCGAAAGCAGGGTCTATCCTCTGCGGGTTCTCGAAAAGCGAGCCCTTGGTCTTAACGAAGACGAGGAACTGGTTGATATCCCTTATGTAAGCAAGAACAGTGTGAGGGGAAAGGTTAAGCTCCGTCTTTATATATGTAAGGAAAGGCTCGACAAAGGGCTTCATTTATTCAAGCCCGTAGATGTGCTTCTTGTCCGCCGTTAGGGTTATATACTTGCCCTTCTCCTTGACCCATTCCTCCCTTTCCGTTTCAGGGCGCAGGTCTACATGCACCGTGCCATCCTCCAGATTCAGCCCAAGGCCCTTAACGTCCTCCATCTCCCTCAAGTGCTTGAATATCTCCTGCGGCTTCATGCCGTCTACATATATATGTACCGCCTTGCCGCGCAGGTGGAAGCTTTTCCTTCCGCCACCGAGTTTCTCGTTCTCCGCCTCGCACCTGAAAGCCATCTTTACCTTTATGGGCTTGTTCAGCTTCACGGCCAGCGCCTCAAGCACGCCCACAAGGCCGAGATGTATCTTGTACTCCTTGCTGGCCTTGCACGCTTCGCACCTGCAGAAGAAATCCTGGTGGTTGAAATGTTCGCTTAAATTCCCCATGTGGACATTTTAACATACGGGTGTTATACTTTCCTCAATTTTTTGATCAGGAGGTAAAAATGAAAGCGCATAAATATCTGTTCACTTCAGAGTCGGTAACGGAGGGACACCCGGACAAGATGTGCGACCTTATATCCGACTCGGTCCTGGACGCGATAATTGCAAAAGAGCCGGCATCCAGGGTCGCATGCGAAGCTTTTACAACGAACGGGCTGGTCATGGTAGCGGGCGAAATAACAACGGGGTGTTATGTTGATATCCCGAAGATAGTTCGGAGCACCATCAAGGACATCGGGTATACCAGCAGGGAGATAGGCTTTGATTACGAAACATGCGGTGTGCTTGTTTCGATCAAGGAACAATCAAGCGACATCGCGATGGGCGTGGATAAGAGCTTTGAGGCAAAAGAAGGCCATGTTACCCGTGAAGACCTTGCCCACCTCGGGGCAGGGGACCAGGGACTGATGTTCGGCTATGCGACCGATGAGACATCCGAGCTGATGCCGCTGCCGATAATGCTGGCCCATAAGCTTGCAAGAAGGCTTGCTTTCGTAAGAAAGAAAGGGATGCTTCCTTATTTAAGGCCGGACGGAAAATCACAGGTCACCGTTGAATATGAAGGCAACAAACCGGTAAGGGTGGACAGCGCCCTTATCGCAGCACAGCACGACCCTCACGTGAGCCACGCAAAGATCAAGTCCGATATTATTAAGCATGTCATTAAATATGTGATCCCGGAGAAATATCTGGACAAGAACACGAAATATTATGTTAACCCGACGGGCAGGTTCGTTATCGGCGGGCCCCAGGGCGACACCGGCCTTACCGGCAGAAAAATAATAGTTGATACTTACGGCGGAAGCGCAAGGCACGGCGGCGGATGCTTCTCAGGAAAGGACCCGACAAAAGTGGACAGGTCAGGATCATACATGATGAGATATGTGGCAAAGAACATAGTTGCCGCCGGCTTGGCGAACAAGTGCGAGGTGCAGGTGGCTTATGCTATCGGCGTGGCAAAGCCTTTATCCGTATCCGTGAACACATTCGGCACTGGCAAGATAGCGGATGACAAGATCAATAACCTGATCGCTGACAGTTTTGATTTCAGGCCCGGCATGATAATCAAGCAGCTTGACCTGAGAAGGCCGATATACAAGCAGGTGGCTTCTTACGGGCATTTTGGCAGGCCCGAACTTGATCTCCCGTGGGAGAAGACGGATAAGGCTAAAGCCCTGAGGAAAGCTGCCGGGCTATAGAAGCCGGCACAACGGGCTTTATTACCCTGTTATATATATCGTAAAGGCCGAACATCCCGAAATCTTCCGGCCTTGGTATATAAGTTGTCGGGGTCAGTTCCGCCCCGCTCTTAAGCGCTTCTATCATTTCCTCGCTCGGCGGCTTATAAACAAATTGATATGCGGCCTTCACCTTTGGCGCTAAGGCAGACTTCCATCCGTCATATTTTACAATTATCGCGTTGCTTACCATCCCCTCGGCTCTTGTTAACGGCTTATTCACTATCTTCCCGTTAATATACATGGTGCTCGTGTGGCCGCCGTCAAGCCCGACGGCATTGTCGGCACCGGCCTCCTTCATTATCTCCGAGAGTTCATCGTACGTTACCCCTATGCTGAATGGCCGCTGCCTGTCCACTACCACGAAGATCAGTTCCCTGTCCTTTGATACCCCGATGGCAGTCCTGGAGTTGGGGGCAAGCAGCTCGTCGCGGAATTTTTCCATGATAAGGCTTTCCTTGTGGACGGCCTGCCCGTCCTTTACCAGCAGCGGGCCGCCCGTAATGGCCTGATCAACATCCTTCCATTTACCGGCCAGGTCGTAAGAGATGCCTATCCTGTCAGATATTTTTATTTTCGCCGCGAAATCCCTTGACCATCCGTGAAGCGAAACAACATATCCGTCCTTTGGTATCTTTGAGTTGCCTTGCGTTATTGCCTCCACCGAGCCTTTGGAATTCACGATAAGTTCCTTGCCGAATTTATTCGTCCCGGTCGTTTTGCCGTATTCATTAGTATAAATTATCACCTCGTCATTTTTCCTGGGCCTGTTCACGCCCCATATCGGCACGCTTTTATTATTGCTCAAATTCATGACATATCCCTTTGTTTTGGGTATGCCGAATATTATTTCCTTGTCTTTTGTTATGCCGATGGCGGTCCTTTCCAGTATGGATTTATTCACTACCTGCCCGTCAATTATCATGAGGCCTATGGGAAGGTGAAGCTTTTTCCTTGTTTCAAAGAACGAGCCGTTTATCGCGGCCACAGCGTTGTTCCTTGCTGCTATATCGCTCGTCTTTTCCAGGTTGCCGATGATCCCCCCTGCAAGCTCAGGCTTCACGCTTATCTTGCTGTTCTTAAGGTCTATCTTCAGGATGTGGACATGAAGCGGCCCGAGGCCGGTTATTTTTTTCAGGTGAGAATATTTTATGCCGGAAATTACCTGCTTCTCCCAGACGAAATTATTCTGCTCAGACCGGCAGGAACACCCGAGTGGCAAAAGGACCGTAAGCGCGGCGGTTAAGAGAATATCATTTGCTTTCAACTTCATTTATTCTTTGCGCGTAAATGTCGTAGCTGCCGTAGCGGTAATCCGTCCAGGTAACGACCGCCCCGCCTTCCCCGTCGTCAGCCAGCTGAGGATTCCTGGCCCCGCCTTCCGTAATGCATATCGGCGTGCCATCCTTGTCCCAGAGCACCTCGCCGGAATCGGAAAATTTCTGGGCAAAAACATTGTAACTCTCGTTGTTCCTGTAGTCCTCCCATACCACTATCGTGGATAACCCCTTGCTCTTCACCAATTGCGGCGCATATTGCGTCCCCGGCGCGGCGCAAACTTCAACGCCGTTCTCGGCCCACAACTGCTTGCCGTCAGTGTCAAGCCTCTGGGCGAATATGTCCCAGTTGGCCTTCCTGTAATCCTCCCAGGCCACTATGGCTCCGCCGTCGCTCATCAGGATCAATTTGGGCTCGTGCTGGGTGAACGGCGCGGCGCATACAGCAACCCCGTCGCATGTCCAAACGACCGTCCCTTCTTTATTCACTTTCTGGGCATAAATGTCGTAATTTCCGCTGCCGCTATCCTCCCATGCGATCACAACGCTGTTTCCTATGGCGAGCTTCGGGTTCTTTTGGGATTCCGGAGCCCTGCATATGGCAAGCCCCGTGTTGGACCAAAGGACGCTCCCCTTCCCGCTGATCCTCTGGGCATATATATCCGGAGTGTTCAGATTCCTCCTGTACTCGACCCAGGTTATAATGGCCCCCTGCTCGCCGTCGGAATTAATGTCCATGTTCGTCTGGGCTCCCTCGCTTTGCTTTGCGGCAACGCCGTCCGTCCTCCACAGAAGGGCGCCGTTCTTGTCTATCCTTTGCGAATAAACATTAAAAAGACCCTCTCTTCTCCTGGAATCCTGCCATGCGACCACAGCCCCGCCCATTGAATCCTTGGTTAATTTCGGATTTATTTCTATACCTTCGGACTGGCACAGCTGTATGCCGCGCTCATCCCAAAGTTTATTGCCGTATAGGTCTATCCTCTGCGCGAATATATTGGAGCTGCCGGACACGGTGTCTTCCCAAACGATTATCGCTCCGCCGTCATCATCGCTTACCAGCTCGGGATTATATTGGTTGCTTTTCGAGTCGCATATCCTTATGCCGTCCCTTGTCCAGAGTATCTTGCCGCTGTTATTGATCTTTTGAGAATAAATATTAGAATAGCCGTTCCTGTAATCTTCCCATGCGATAATGTATCCTTCATTGCCTGTTCTTATTATCTTTGGTTTTTGCTGCGTTACCGACCCGAAACCTAAGACCACTTCTATGCCGTTATCCTTCCACAACACGGCTCCGTTCATGTTAATGTCTTGAGCATACATGTCCAGCCCGCCGTTCCTTTTATCCTGCCAGACCACGGCTGCTACACCGTTCTTTGATATTGATATTTGAGGGAATTCCGCATTATAAGGGGTGCTGCAGACGGTTTTTCCTTCGGGCGCCCACATAACCTTGCCGTTCTTGTTAACTCTTCGCGCGAAAATACCCGAAGCACCGCTTCTTTGGTCCTGCCACGCGATCACCGCGCCGCCGCTGCCGTCCGTGACAGGTCTCGGGTTCACCTGGTTCCCGGAAGCTTCGCATATGGCCAGGCCGTAAGGGTTCCAAACGGGTGTTCCGGTCGATGAAATTTTCTGGCAGAAAATATCCGAATTTCCAGTTCCGTTCCTGTAATCGGTCCATACGATAATGGGTTCTTCACCTCCGACCAGCAGGGGTCTTTCCTGATTTCCGGCGACATTGCAGACTATTTCGCCGTTATTTTTCCAGAGGACCCTTCCGTCAAGGTTTATCTTCTGGGCGTATATGTCGGCATTGTTGTTCCTGTAATCCTGCCAGGTAATTGCAAAAGATCCACCCTCGCAAGAGGCGATCTGGCTGTATTCCTGGTTTTCCGACGCAGTGCATATAATAATGCCGTTCGCCTGCCAGATCGCAGTTCCTTTTGCATCGAACCTTTGGGCATAAATGTCATAAAAGTCGCTTCTTTTGTCGTCCCAGCAAAAGACAGCGCCGCCGTACCCGTCGGCAACTATTTTTGGATACCACTGCGTTCCACTTTCTATACATACGGGGATCCCGTCGGTTTGCCATTCGGCAGAGCCGACATTGTTGATTTTCTGGGCATAAATGTCTTCGCCCTTTCCCGACCTGTAGTCATACCATGTGATTATTGCCCCGCCTGCGTCGTCACTCGCAAGCTGAGGGGCCAGCTGGTTTGTCTGGGCTTTGCATACCGGAATGCCGTCCTTTGGCCAGATCGCGCGGCCGCTCATGCCCAACTTCTGCGCATATATGTCGGTATTGCCGTTCCTGTAGTCCTGCCAGGCGATTATTACCGATTGTCCGTCGCTTATGACCTGGGGAAAAGTTTGATTTCCCGGAGCTTCACATATCCCCACCCCGCCCTTTCCCCAAAGCTTGGCGCCGCTGCTGTCGATCCTTTGCGCATAAATGTCCAGCAATCCGTTGCTTTCATCTTCCCAGACTATTACGGAAGAATCGTCATCAAGGCTTATTATCCTCGAATTTTGGCGCACGCTCCTTCCCTGCGAATTATTTATAACGATGCCGTTCTTTTGCCACAAGGACTTTCCGTCATTTGGGAAGTTCAGCTTGACCGGTGAGAAAGACGGGGTCGCAGTGATAACGAATATCAACAATAAGATTAACCTGAACATTAAGCGGCCTTTGCTAGCTTAACGGATACGACCTTTGAAACGCCGGGCTCCTCCATGGTGATCCCGTACATCGTATCCGCTATCTCCATTGTTTGTTTATTGTGGGTAATAAGCACGACCTGTGTTTGCTTGGAGAATTCACTGAGAAGCTTAGTGAACCTGTGGACATTCGCTTCATCAAGCGCTGAATCCGCTTCATCCATGAGGCAGAACGGGCTCGGGTGTGTCTTAAGCAGGGCAAAGAGCAGCGCTATGGCAGTAAGAGCCCTCTCTCCGCCGGACATAGCCGAGAGGTTAAGCCATTTCTTCCCGCCGGGACGGGCGATTATTTCGATCCCGCCCTCGAGAATGTCCTCTCCTTCGGAGGTCACGAGCTTTGCTTCTCCGCCCTCGAACAAGGTTGCAAATATCTCGGAGAAGTTCCGGTTGATCACCTTCATGGTCTCGATGAAATCCGCCCTTGCTTTTTCATCAAGCTCTTTAATGAGGTTCGAGAGGTTCTCCCTCGCCACGGTCAGGTCGTTAAATTGCGTGTCAATGAAATTGAACCTTTCGCGTGCTTTCTCGAATTCCTCAGTGGCAAGGAGGTTCACCAATCCGAGCTCTGCTATGGACTTCCTGAAGGATTCCGCTTCTTCCTTTGCCTTTATGGCGGGCGGGAGGGAAAAATTGCTTAATAAGATATCCTCCGCTGTCATCGCGTAGTCATTCAACATTTTCTCGCTTATCGCTATCAGTTCGCCTTCAAGCTTTGCCATCGCCACTTCTTCTTTTGAAAGCGCGTCCCTCATTACCCTGTCATCGCTCGTGCCTCCCGAAAGCTTTTTCTCAACAGCTTCGATATCGAGCTCCAGTTTTGACCTGTCTTTCAGTTTCAACTCGTGCTTTTTCGCCAGCTCCTTTTCTTCTTCCGTTATCTTCGGCAGGGATCCCTCAAGCTCCCTTATCCTTGCGGTCGTCTGGGACAGCCTTTGCTCCATCTCTTCCTTGTTCCTGGAGTTAATGTATTCGTCTATGGAAAGTATCTCCGCCGTTATCTTGTCTTTATCGCTTAAGAGGCTTTCCGTCTTTGAAGCTATGCCGGCGTGGATGCCCTTGCTTTCCGCGTAGCCCGAAAGCAGCTTTTCTTTTTCCCTGACGAGGGTGCCGAGCTTATCGCTCGCGCTGACAAGCTTCCCATTTAAGGACTTATTTTCATCTTCAAGGGACTTCATGCTTTCCGAAAGAGACGATTTTTTTGCGGAAATATCTTCGATCTCGTTCTTCCTCGCGGACAGGCTTCTCTGCGCGAGCTCTATTTCTTCGGAGATATTCTTCAGCTCAAGGTCACTGGACTGCGCTTCATGTTTGACCTTCGCCTGTTCAATGAGGGTCTCGATCTCCCTTTGTTTTGCTATGGCCTGGCCGACCTTATCCTTTAGGCTGCCGCCGGATATCATCCCGTCCGAGAGGATAAGCTCGTCGTTCAGCGTGACATTCTTTATTTTAACGTCGTGACCGTATATCAGTTCCAGGCCGATCTCATAAACTTTGCTGTCATTAGCCATTTTTGCGGCGAGACCGTGAATGCCGCTGAAGGATGCCTTAAGCGTTTCACTGGAAGCATCCACATCCCCGCCTTTGTTCTTTAACTGGGTGTCCAGCGAATTCGACAAGGACTTAAGCTGCTCGAGCTTTTCTGTTAATGCACGTTCTTCTTTTGAAAGCTTATCGATCAACTCCTCATCATGGCGCAGCTCTTCTTTGGCGAGCCTCATGTTGCTTTCAAGCTCTATCAGAGAGTTGCGCTCTTGTGACAGGGCGCCCTCTTTTTCAAGGATCGCAGATTTCAGGTCGAAGACATCATTCTCGAGCTTCTCCTGCTCGTTCCTCGAAAGACTGGCGCTCTCTTCCGACCTTGAGAGCTCATTGGCCGCCTGCTTTAGGGAATCCATGGATGATGCGAGTTCTTTTTCGATATCTTTTTCCCTGTTCTTCAGGGAAGCAAGTTTAGAAGTGAGTTCAATAAAATGGGCCTTCGCCTCATTTATCCTTTCTTCCAGGTTACTTTTCTTTTCGTTCTCAAGGAGGATAGAGCTCTTGTTCTCTTCATATGTAAGTTTCGACTGGCTTATCGAAAGCCGCAACCCTTCCACCTCGCCGTCCAGAGCCCTTAATGCTTCTCTTTTTGAAGCCCTCTCCGCCTCATATTGCTGTGTAAGGTTAAGGCCAAGTTCCATCTGTGATCTAAGTGCGGATGTCCTTTCGTCGACCACCTTTTTCTTTTCATTAATATTGGAAAGCTGTCTTTTTGATAGGCCGACTTCCAGGACTTTCAGCTTTTCCTTGAGTTCCTTGAACTGCGCGGCTTTCTTTGATTGTTCTTCAAGGACCGAAAGCTGGTTCGCGATCTCGCTTTTCAGGTCCGCTATCCTGAGCATGTTCTGCTCGGTTGAAATAAGCTTTCTTTCCGCTGCCGTCTTCCTGAATTTGTATTTGTTTATCTTCGCGGCTTCCTCAAATATTTCCCTTCTCTCCTCCGGTTTTGAGGACAGCACCGCGTCAACGCGGCCCTGGCTTATTATCGAGTACGATCCTGCGCCGAGGCCGGTATCAAGAAAAAGGTCCCTTATGTCCCTGAGCCTGCATGTGGCCTTGTTAATAAAGAATTCGCTCTCTCCGGAGCGGAAAGTCCTGCGCTTTATGGAGAGTTCCGCAAATTCGGTCTTTATCTTGTTGTCGGTGTTATCCAGGTCGATGGATACTTCTGCGAGGGAAAGTGACTTGCGTGCGGAGGATCCTGCGAAAATGACCTCCTCCAGGGCAGAACTTCTAAGCTCTTTCGGATTCTGCTCCCCAAGGACCCATCTTATGGCGTCAACTAAATTACTTTTTCCGCAGCCATTGGGCCCTACTATCGCCGTTATGCTGCCAGGAGGATTAAACTCGATAACTGTCTTATCAGCAAAAGTTTTAAACCCCCTGAGCGAGAGGTTTTTTAGGTACAAAATACCTCCTCCATTTTGGTTATAATACCATAGTTTTTTGGGAGAGTCAAACAGTTCTATTGCCAAAGGCGGGGGCATATGGTATACTTTCCCGCTGTTATAGATTTTTAAGGAGGGTTAAGATTTGAAACCATATGAAGCGATAATAATTTTCAATCCGGCGGTCACGGAAGACAGGATGGACGCGTCAATAGCCAAGCTCGAAAAAAAAATAAAGGATTCCGGCGGCGCCGACATAGTCACGGCTAAATGGGGCACAAGAAAACTTGCATCGACCATCAGTAAGGCCAAGAAAGCGACAGAAGGCTATTATGTGCTCATTAATTTCAACGGAGAGGGCAGGGCGCCGAATGATCTCAAGGCGCTTCTGAACGTTTCAGAAGAGATAATAAGGTATTCCGTGATATGTTCGAAACCGGCGCAGGCCGAACCCAAAGAGGAAAAAGTCGAGATAGAGCCCTCAATGATAATACCCTCCGCTCCGTTAGACCAGAATGAGCAGGCGTCAAATCAAGGAGAAATACCCGCATAAATGGCTAATTTGAACAGAATAATACTTATCGGGAACCTTACAAGCGATCCGGAGGTCCGTTTTACCGTGGAAGGCGTGCAAATAGCAAAGTTCCAGCTTGAAGTGGACAGGTTCGTTCAGGAGAACTCACCGAAACAGATGGATTATATCGATGTCGTTGCATGGAGGCGGCTTGCAGAGATATGCGGGCAGCACCTTAAAAAGGGGAAACCGGTCCTGGTGGAAGGCCGCATCCAGGTCAGGACCTTTGAGAACGAAAACGGGGTCAGGAAATGGGCGACCGAGGTCGTCGCCAGGAGCATAAAGCTGCTGGGCGGCGCCGTTAAGGAGGAGGCCGCGAGCCCGGCCGTTCCCGAGACGTCGGATCAAGTCCCGGGAGTTGAAGAGCTTCCGGAAGAAGAAAGCGACCTGCCATTCTAATGTATAACAAAGTATTTTTGATCGGCAATTTAACAAAGGACCCGGAACTAAGGTATACTCCCAGCGGGATACCTGTCGCAAGGTTCACGATCGCGGTCAACAGGCCGACCGCAAAATCCGAAAAAAACGAAGTTGATTTCATAAATATCGTCGCTTGGAGGCGCCTTGCGGAGATCTGCGGGGAATATCTTAAAAAGGGCAGGCCGGTCTCGATAGAAGGAAGGCTTCAGATAAGGACTTACGAGAAAGACGGAGAAAAGAGGATCTTCGCGGAGGTAGTTGCGGACGGCATGCAGATGCTCGGGAAAAAAGAAAGCGCCACTTCTCAGCCGGAAAAAGCCCATAGTGAAGAGCCCGGCGAAACTCCCGCATCAGGAACTGGCGAGGAAATACCTTTTTAATGTGTTACGGGATCCCGCTTTGCGGGAATATTGGGATTTTGGATTTTATCTTAGGAGGGGAAATTCTTGAGAAAAAAAGACAGGGACAAGAAAAGGGACAATAAAAGGGATAATAAGGAAGAAAGGCCGCTGAGAAAAAGAAGGAAGAAGGTCTGCATTTTCTGCGCGGACAAATTCATGCCGGATTACAAAAAGATAGACCTGATGAAAAGGTTCGTCAGTGACAGGGGCAAGATCCTTACAATGAGGTCTTCGGGATGCTGCGCGAGTCATCAGAGGGCGATCGCAAAAGAGATAAAAAGGGCAAGGCAGATCGGGTTCCTTCCTTACACTGTGGACTAACTCCGATGAAGATCATACTTTTAAAAGACGTGAAAGAAATAGGACCGGCCGACACGGTCAAGGACGTTTCAGACGGATATGCAAGGAACTTCCTGATACCGAAAGGCACCGCCGTAGTCGCCGACAAAGGGACGCTTAAAGCGCTTGATGCAAGGCTGAAAGTAAAAGCGGAAGAACTTGAGAAACATAAGGGCATATTAATGGAGACCGCTTCAAAGATAGACGGGGCCCAGATAAGCATTCAAATGGATGTCGGAGAGAACGGGAAGCTTTTCGGGTCCGTTACCCACCAGGATATCGCCCAGAAGATATATGAATCCTTCGGGATCGAATTGGACAAGAAGAAGATAGTCCTTGACCAGCCCATAAAAGCCATCGGATCGTTCGAAATCCCGGTAAAATTCTCTTCGGATATAACCGCCTCCGTTAAATTGAATGTTGCCGCAACCTCCAAATAAGCCCGGCGTCTACCTATTAAAGGACAGGTCCGGGAAGATAATATATGTAGGAAAAGCGATATCTATCGCCAAGAGGGTAAGGGCCCACTTCAGGCCCGATTCGAAACTGGCCCCCCACATTGGCGGCATGGATTTTATCGTCACATCAACTGAACTCGAAGCCCTCATACTGGAAGCCGTTCTTATTAAGAAACACCACCCGAGATACAATGTTCTTTTGCGGGATGACAAGCAGTACCCCTACATAAAGCTGATGGTGAACGAAGAATGGCCGGCCATCTTTATGGTCCGCAAGATTGCTGATGACGGAGCGAAATATTTCGGCCCTTACATGAGCCAGACCGTAAGGGATATATTCAAATTGATCAAACGCCTCTTCCAGATAAGGTGGTGCAAAACATTCAAAAAAAGGACCCAGCCCTGCTTTTATTACCATATGGGCAAATGTCTTGCCCCGTGCGTAAAAAATATTCCGAGGCAGAAATATTTGACGGCGGTCAAAGATATCGAGCTTTTCCTCGAAGGCAAATATGAAACGGCCATAAAAAAACTTAAGGATGAAATGGCCACAGACTCAAAGAACAGGGACTATGAGGAAGCCGCGGCAACAAGGGACAGGCTTAAGCTTTTCGAAAAGATCTCGGAGGAACAAAAAATAGTTACTGCGGACAGGGTGTCCAGGGATGTATTTTTTGTTTCAACATTCGGCAATACGGCGCTGGCCCTGATACTCGAGATCCGCTCCGGGAAGCTGACGGGCAAGCAAAGTTATTTCATAAAGGACATGAAGTTAGAGGAGGAAAATATCCTGACGAGCCTGATGGTCCAGTACTATTCGGGCGCGACATACATACCTGCCGAGATCATCGCCGATGCCGGAAAGGATAGGCCTATCCTGGAAGCGGCCCTGACCAAGCTCAAGAGATCGAATGTCAGTATTAAGATACCAAAGGCAGGCAAAGAAAAAGGGCTGTTGAGGATGGCCGAGGAAAACTCAAAGTTCATGCTCCAGCAAAATCTAAATATTGAGGGGAGAATATACGATTCCCTCTTCAGCTTGAAGCAGGAGCTAAAGCTTAAAAGTATGCCGTTCAGGATCGAAGCCTTTGACATATCCACCACGATGGGGGTCGAGACGGTCGGCTCCATGGTCTCGTTCGAGGGAGGGCTGCCGCTTAAGTCCGATTACAGGAAATTCAGGGTCAAATGGGTCAGGGGCATGAACGATGTTGCCGGCATACACGAGATCGTAAAAAGGCGCTACCGGGGAAGCCTTGCCAGATCCCTCCCGCTTCCCGACCTCATCCTTATAGACGGAGGCAAGACGCAGCTTGGCGCCGCAGTGGCCGCGGCCCCGAAAAGCATCGGCATAGCCGCGCTGGCGAAAAAACTGGAAGAGATATACCTGCCGGGAAGCAAAGCGCCGCTCAAACTTAAAATGGATTCGCCGTCGCTCAAGCTGCTGCGCAGGATAAGGGATGAAGCGCACAGGTTCGCCGTCACTTTCCACAGGAAGCGAAGAACGGCCAGGATGCTTTCAAATACATAGCTGTTATGTTATAATTTTTCCCTATTTGAAGTGAAAAAAATATCTATTTACACTCTGGTCATTATATTTGTTCTACTGCTTCATGCCTCATTCGGTGAAGATACCAGCAACGAGCAAAGAAAGTTAATAAGGATACAGTCGGAGCTCGCCGAGCAGAAGCAAAAGCTTAAAACAACTCGCGTAGAGGAGCAGAAAGCCCTAAGCAGCCTTTACGCCATCAATCGGAACCTTTACCGCGCCAAAAAAAGCTTGAGCGAAGCAAAGAACACGGTCAATTACAACCAGAAGAAGATGGTGGAGCTGAAGAAGGAATATGAATCCGCCGAAAGCAAGATACGGGCAGAGAACAAGAACCTAAAGCTCAGGATAAGGGAAGTTTTCAAGAGCGGGAGCGGAGACCTCCTTGAAATACTTTTTGCTTCCAGGTCCATGGCTGATTTCATAAACAGGACCTATTATTTCGGCCGCGTCATCGGACGCGATGTCGAGCTTATCGGAAATATAAGGCAGCTGGTTGATACCACTAAAAGGGCAAGAACCCAGCTTGAATCGGCGAACAGGGAAATAAAAGACACTTTAAAAGTGATCGAGACGGAAAAAACGGAGATCGCCAGGGCAAGCACCGAAAAACAGAGAACATACCAGGCCTTAAAGAGCAGGCGGTATGAGTATGAGCAGCGTATAAGGGAGCTTCAAGCGAGCAGCAGGGAATTCGAGCTTTTTATCCAGAAAAGGGGAAGGTCCGCCGCCGTAAGTTCGGGGAGGATAGGCTGGCCATTAAGGGGAAGGATGGTTTCGAAGTTCGGGTACAGAAGGCACCCGCTCTGGGGCGGATCTCATTTGCATACAGGGATAGACATTGCCGCTCCTTATGGAAAGCCAATAGCAGGTGCCGATAGCGGAGAAGTAATATACAGCGGCTGGTGGGATGGGTACGGAAAAGCAGTGGTCATTGACCACGGCAGAGGGTATACTACCGTTTACGGCCACATGTCCAGAATATATATGCAGACCGGGCAAAAAGTCGAGAAGAACCAGGTAATAGGCCTGGTCGGCAGTACAGGGTTCTCGACAGGTCCCCACCTGCATTTTGAAATAAGGTATAATGGCAAGCCGGTAGACCCGCTTGCTTATCTGATCTAAAGGGGGAAATATGAGAAAAAAGAGCATTGTTCTTGTCCTGTTGTTTATCGTGGCATTGTCCGTTCTCATGATGGGCGATGCGAAAAGAGCAAGGTCGGCGGATGACCTGGAATCGAAACTCAACATATACCTCCAGGTCCTGGACTCGGTCAAGAACGATTATGTAGATAAGAAACTGGACAACACAAAACTGATGTACGGCTCCATCCGCGGGCTCCTGGATTCGCTGGACGACCCGTACACGAGGTTCCTTGAACCCTCTTCATACAAGGAAATGAAAATAAGGCTTTCCGGCTCATATTCCGGCATCGGGATATATATCGGAATAAAGGAAAAACAGATCATGGTCATCTCCCCCATAAAAGATACACCGGCATGGAAGGCTGGGCTTAAGCCAAAAGATAAGATAATAACGATCGACGGCAAACCGACCAAGGACATGGCGCTTGATGAAGCAGTGGGCCTGATAAGGGGGCCGAGGGGATCCATAGTTACCATCTCCATCTTGCGGGGATCGGCCAAGGAGCCAAAAGATTACAAGATCCCGAGAGAGAAGATAGTGATAAAGAGCGTTGAAATGGAAATATTGGGCGCGAATATCGGTTACATAAAGTTAAATACTTTTGAGAACCAGAATGCCGCGGAGGAAATGGAAAAAGCCATTAATAATATGAAAGGGAAGAATATCAAAGGCATAATAATTGACGTAAGGAACAACGGAGGCGGGTTACTGCAGAACGCAATAGAGATAGGCAGCATGTTCATGAAGGACGGGGTCATTGTTTATACGATAGACCGCGAGGGTAAAAAGGAGACCATCAGCAGCACCGGCAACCAGATATGGGACAAGCCGGTAGTAATGCTCATGAATGAATCGAGCGCGTCGGCATCGGAGATCCTTGCGGGAGCGCTTCACGACAACAGCAAGGCAAAGCTTGTCGGGACAAAGTCATTCGGCAAGGCATCGGTCCAGAACGTGAAACAGCTTGAGGACGGATCGGCGATACTCATAACCATAGCAAAATACCTTACGCCGAACGGAACGGATATCACGAAGAAAGGCATTGAACCTGATTACGTCCTTGAAGTAACTACGGAAGAGGCGGAAGCGATGTTCCAATCGGAAGATAAGGCTGTAAATACCCAGAAAGATCCGCAGCTTAAAAAGGCCGTAGAGGTCCTGAAAGGATTAATAGCCGGGATCGACGTGACCGGCATGAGAAAAGCGAAAAAACTAAGTGCCATTCCGCTTAAATAAGATCGACTGGAAGGGCCTTAGCGAGAACAAGCAGCTAAAGCTCAATATAGGGCTTGCCGTAGTTCTGATAATATTTTTTGCGTTCTTTGTGGACATGATATTTTCGGTCTCCAAATTCAGGCACTATGCGGAGAGGCCCGTAAAAAAAGAAAAGATAGTTAGGAAAGCGAAGCCGGTAAAGGAAAAACGGGCCGCGCCAAAAAGAACGGGAGCCAGGGTAGCGGTTATCCTTGATGATGCCGGAGGGAATATAACTGATCATAACGGCCTGTATTCCATAAAGGAGCCTTTGACGGTAAGCGTTCTCCCGTGCCTGCCAACATCAGGGAAAACGGCAAAAGCCCTGGTGGATGCGGGATTTGAAGTGATACTTCATCTTCCGATGGAGTCTTTGAACGGGAATTACAGGAGATCGGGCGGCGGCATGGTGTCTTGCTCTAACGCTGATTACGAGATAAGAAAAACGGTGCTTGATGACTTCTCAAGCGTTAAATGGGCGGTGGGGTTCAATAACCACATGGGATCAAAGGCGACCGCGGATGAAAGGGTAATGACGGACGTTTTCAACAGCGTAAAGGGAAGAGACCTTTATTTTATTGACAGCAGGACATCGGGAAAGTCCGTGGCCCTGAAGACAGCGAGGGAATTCAGCATACCATCGGCGGAGAACAACATATTCCTCGACAGCGAGGCGGCCCAGCCCTTTATAGAGAGCAAGTTCAGGAGCTTAATAGCAATGGCAAGACAGAAAGGCAGCGCGATAGGCATTGGCCATGTGACAAGGCCGGCAACGATAGCGGCGCTCAAGAAACTCATGCCTGAATATAGGAAGGAAGGCATAGAATTTGTTTATGCTTCGGAGCTGGTGAAGTGAAAAAAATATTCAGTCTCTCAATGATACTTATTTTTTTCGCCTTAAATTTTAGCCACGCCGCAGAGGTCGACATGACCTCATATGTTATAGGGGCGGGCGATACGCTTGAGATACATGCCTGGAACAAGGACAACCCCGACATATTGATCGTAAATCCCGCCATCACGGCCCAGACCCAGACGGTCGTGACCACAAGCCCCATCGACACCCATTCAGTGACCGTCTCAAGGGACGGCAGGATATATGTTCCGCTTGTAGGCGTCATTAAGGTTGAACGCTTGACAACAAAAGACCTTGAAAATATGATAAAAAAAGGATTGAGATCATATACTGCGGATGCAGAAGTGACCGTCCTTATAAAATCACCCAAGCCCGTCAGGGTATACATTCTCGGTCAGGTGAACCGTCCCGGGCTTTACGGCGTCCCGGACGGCGCACCGGAAGAATGCAGGCTTATCAATTTTATAAACCTTGCTGGCGGATTCACCCCGTACTCGGAGCTGAACCAGATAACCGTCAAAAGGAAAAATGGATCAGTGGCAATCGATTTTTACAAGGCGGAGAAGGACGGCGACATAGGCCAGAACGTTATCTTAATGGACGGCGACACGGTGATCGTCCCGCAGAAATACAACCAGGTATATGTGCTCGGTTATGTTGTCAGGCCGGGTCCTATCAGGTATATTGAAGGCGCGAATGTTTCCGACTATATAGGGAGCGCCGGCGGATTCACAAGGTTTGCCGCGACGGACAATATCGGTATAATAAGAGGCGATGCGACAAAGCCCACCGTCATCAAGGTGCAGGTGAACAAGTATCTCGCATGGGAAAAGGATTCGGCGAATCCGAAGATCATGCCGGGCGATGTCATATATGTTCCGCAGTCCTGGTTCGCGGATTGGGCCGACACAGCCGGCATACTTGTAGGTTTCAGGGACGCAAGGAACGCCACTCGGGACCTGATATCAGCTCCCCAGTGGGATACGAG
>Ga0315284_10000881_pt1 | contig 41224 bp, 89 predicted proteins | sample YL17G09_16_MG_FD_203696 | JGI IMG/M metagenome (GOLD analysis project Ga0315284, IMG submission 203696) | Sediment microbial communities from Yellowstone Lake, YNP, Wyoming, USA - YL17G09_16 | ecosystem: Environmental > Aquatic > Freshwater > Lake > Sediment | place: USA: Wyoming | collected...
GGCTGATCTTGGTGTGGGTGATTGGTTGGTGTTGGATGGGCAACGGTTTGTGGTGGTGGCGGGGCACCGGTTCGATTCCCGGTTTCGGGTGGTGGTGTGATGGCGGCCGGTCAGGACTTCAGGGTGTGCTGGGGGGCGAGTCCGGTGGGGTTGGGGTTGGTGGAGACGACGAGGCCGGTGTCGTGGGGGTCGCGCCGGGGGAAGCGGCGGGGTTACCGGTTGAATCATCCGGGGGTGCAGCGGTGGGTGGTGGAGCGGAGGGCGGTGGTGTTGGAGAGGCGGGAGGTGGAGGCGGTTGAGTTGTTGGGGCGGGTGTTGGTGGTGCAGCAGAGGTTGTTGGTGGAGGGTGACAGGGTGTTGGTTGGGGTGGGGTGGGTGGCGGAGTTGTTGGGGGTGCCGGTGGGGTCGGTGCGTGTGTGGTTGAGGGATGGTCGTGGGCCGCCTTGGTACAAGGTTGGGTACAATGTGCGGTTGCGGCGTGGTGAGGTTGTGGAGTGGGTGGAGGCTTGTTGGTGGGGTGAGTCGCCGGGTGGGGTGCCGTTGGTTTTGCGGGTGAACCCACACAAGGTTGTGTAGCGGTCGGCTGTACGCTATGATGGGGGTTATGTCCGGCTGTCCGGGTCCGGCCTTTCGGGGTCGCCCTACAGCCCGGGTAGCCGGACACACATCAACCGAAGGAGTCAGCCCGTGAACGCTTTGCTTGCCCAGTCTCAGCCGTCGTGTGAGGTCGCGCCGGACGACCCGGATTGCACTGATGAGCCGACACCGAGCGGTCCGCCGCCGACGTTGCCGCCGTTGCCCCCGGAGACCACAACAACAACGACGACGACCGCTCCGGCGTCTACGACCACGAGCACGGCCCCTGAGCGGACCACGACCACGACGACGGAGGTCCCGGCGTCGACGACGGCTGTCCCGTCCACGACGAGCACGGTGTTGGCGGTGTCTGCTGTGACCGCCGCTCCGAGCACGACGGTGGCTGTGGTCGAGGTTGGTACCGCAGGGGTGTTGGCTCACACTGGGGGGACTGCGGGGTTGTTCGGGGTGTTCGGGTCGGGTCTGTTGGTGTTGGGTGTGGTCGCGCGAAGGTTGTCGAGGTTGGCGCGGTGAACGCCCGGGTGCTCGGGGTGTTGGTGGTGGTGGTGGTGTTGGTGGGTTGCGGTTCGGGTGGGGACTTCTCGATGCCGCACCCGACGGCACCTCCGCCGTTGGGTACGTCGTCGCACCCGACGGCACCTTCGGTGACCGATGCGGTGGCGGACCCGGTTCCGGTTGAGGCGGGTGGGTTGTCGTTGTCGGAGCAGCAGGACTCTGATCTGATGTTGACGTTCCCGTCGTTGCCGTTGGATACCCGGGTTGATCTGTGTATGGGTTATCTGGCGGACCCGGAGGGGTTTGTGGATCAGGCGATGGTTCAGTTCGGCAAGGACCCGGTGTCGTCGTCGATCACACGGTCGGGGGCGCGGACGGTGTATGAGGCGAGGTGTTCGGCGTGGTTGGATGACCCGGCGTTCACTGCGTTGGATCGGGCGTTGTGGCAGGGGGTGTGGGAGTCGCAGTCTGCGGCGGATCGGGTGTTGGTGTGTGAGAACTTTCGGGTTGATCCGTTTGGTTCGACGGAGGGGGCGTACGCGGATTCGGAGACGATGACTCCGGCGGATGCGCGTGAGGTGTATGGGGAGGTGTGCCGGTGATTGGGGGGGCGTGGTTTACTGGGGATTGGGGGGCGGTTGGTGTGGCGTTGGTTCGGGTGTCGGGGGTGTTGGTGGCGGGGTTGGTGTGGTTGGGTGTGTTGGTGTTGGTTGGTTCGAGGCGGGGGTGGTGGTTGTGAGTGTTGTGTCGGGTGTGGGCTTTGGGGGGGTGTGCCGGTTGGGGGGTGAGGTCGTGCGGCTCACCGCCGAACTGGCCGAGGCTGACAAGTTGCTACGGGTCCACGAAGCCACTGATGACGCCAGACTGGCTGCCGCCGAGGCCCGTGAGAAGTCGCTACGGGCGATCATGCGGGAGATGGTGGAGCACCCCGGCTGGCTCGATGCGTGGGAACTGCAAGACATCAGCGGAGAGTGGTATCGCAGAGCAGGAGAGGTGACGTGAGCGACGACTTCCACACCCACCCGAAGCCGGGGACGTTCACCCATTACCCGACTGACTTCGAGCGGCTTGAAGTGGCGGAGGCGCATATCAAGCGGCTCACCGCTGAGAACCAGTATCAGGCGAACCTGTTAGGCAACGCCTACGGGGCGATAGCCGACTGGACTGATCTACCGTCTGACACCAGACCGGCAAAGGCCATTGAGCACCTTGGGCGTGAGGTTGAACGGCTCACCGCCGAACTGGCGGGGGAGGAAGCCGTCATAGACCACTGGCTGAAAGTGGCTGGGAAATACAAGACGTACTGGGAGGCCGCTGAGGCCCGTGAGAAGAAGCTACGGGACGTACTGAACGAAGCCTTCCGTACAGAGACAGTTCGTGATCTTCACGACTGGTTGGAACGAGCGAAGAAGGGGACGGTGGCATGAACCACCTCGAAGCTGAGCGGTACGAGAACGCTGCGTTGCGAGATCAGATCAGCAAGTTGAAGCTGATGCACTTGTCGGCAGAGTCGGAACTGATGTCGGCACAGGAACGGGAGAAGATGTTGCGGAAAGAGGTGCTGAGGCTCACCGCCACGGTCGAGACACAGCACACCACCATCACTCTGACGAAGATGATTGCTGACAAGGCTGAGGCCCGTGAGAAGGCGTTGCGGGCGATCACGGGGTTGATGGCACCTCATCCTCGGGTGTGGGATGACGCGTGGAGTAACTGTTGCGCTGAGTGGGATCTTCGGGCTTCGGGAATCGTGTGATGGGGGTCGTTGGGTCGAGAGGAACGGTTCAGGAACGGTTCGATGCAAAGGTCACCATGACGGATGAGTGCTGGGTTTGGAACGGCGCTCAGTGTGGTCAAGGTGGGTACGGGCAGATGTGGGCAGAAGGGCGGAACCGTAGGGCGCATCATGTGGCGCTGTGGCTTCGGGAAGGTGTCTGGCCGGACGACGTTGTGATGCACCTCTGCGACAACCCGTCCTGCGTGCGTTACGAGCATCTTCGTGCTGGCAGCCAGAAGGACAACATGGCGGACGCTGTGAAGAAGGGACGTGTCGGCAAGTTCGCTGACATCCATTGCAAGCACGGGCACGAATACACAGATGCCAACACGATCCTTGACCGAACAAGAAGCGGCGGAGTAAGGCGTGCGTGTCGGACGTGCCGGAACATGACGAAGGCGCTCAGTTACAAGAGGCGCAGAGCAGCGGAGGTGACGTGATGGGCAGCTTCGGGTGGGATGAGTTGGACCCGTTCACGCAGAACGAGATTGTGTTGCAACCGTGGGATGAGGGTTACGGCGTGGACCCGCCGACGCTGAGGACGTGCGGGTGCGAGGTGATGCGTTCCGAGAGGTGGTCACTGTGCCGGTATCACGAGGGGGTGCAGGACGGTGCCAGCGAGGTGAGGGCTGAGGTTGTCCGGTTGACCGGGTTGTTGGCGGTGGCGGGTGATGGTGGTGTGGTTTGTGTTGTGTGTGGTCGTGTGTTTGGGCGTCGGTCTGGTCGTGGTCCGGTTCCGAGGTTTTGTTCGGCGGCGTGTCGTCAGCGCGCTCATCGTGCCCGCAACGCGATGAGACCGCCGGGGGAGGTGTGATGGGAGCTAACGGGTGGGTCAACAACTACCCGCCGCAGTGGTTTGGGTTCATGGTGGGGGTTGGGGTCGGGTTCATGCTGGCGGTGTGGGTGCGGCGACGGCGACAGGACCGGGAGCGGGAGAGGTGACGTGAGCGAGGATCGGATGATGAACGTGGACTGGGAGAAGATGGACGACAAGCCGGAGCATCGCAACACGTTCGGGGAGCCGGTTGCTCACCTTGAGGATCTGACGAGGTTGGAGGCTGAGGTTGAGCGGTTGACCGCGGAGCTGGCCGAACGTGACGGGTGGGTGGAGCGGTGCATGGGCATGGCTCACGTCGCGGGTCTGTTCCGCGGTGGCCGGGGTGAGGGCGACTCGGTTGTCGGGTTCATGGAGGTCCTCCGGTTCAACGATGAGTTGGTCGCAGCGAACGATGCTGCTGTGGTTCGTGAGGTGGCGTTGCGGGCGATCCCTGATCTGTTGTGTGGTGAGGAGTGGGAGGGTGCTGGTGTGCCGGTTGGCGGGTCGGTGGTTGCTGAGGTTCGACGGATGATGGCGGAGATCGTGTGATGGGTGTGCCGGTGTGGTCGGGTGGCGATTCGTTGTCGGAGGCGGCGGCGTGGGTGTCGGACGGGTTGTTGGGCAATGTGGGGGTGGTGTGCCCGGGTTGTGGCCGGTACGCGAAGCAGTATCGGCGGAAGATGTATGGCTCTGCGGTGTCGGAGTTGATGGTGTTGTGGCGTGCGGCTGGTACTGAGTTCGCTCAGTGGCCGAAGGTGTATCGGGCGTGGTTGACGACGAACCCGCGGTTTCCGTCTCAGGGGCAGTCGACGGCTATTTGTAAGGCGGCACCGTTTGGGTTGATTGAGCGGGGTGTCGGCCCGGATGGGTTGGGGGGCAAGTCGAAGGATCAGGGTTGGTGGCGTGTGACGGACTTGGGGGTGTTGTGGTTGACGGGGCGGGCGACGATCCCGAAGTATTCGTTGATTTACAACAAGCGGTGTTACGGGTTGGAGGGTCCTGATACTGGGGTGGGTGAGTGCATTGGGAAGAAGTGGGATTACGGGGAGTTGATCGCTGATTCGGGGAGGTATTTGGAGGTGGTGGATGTGTCTCGGTGGGTTGGTGGTGTGGGTGTTGTTGCGGTTGGGGTGGATGAGGATGGGAACATCATCGACGACGAGGTCGTGGACGACGAGGACGATGACGGCGACGAGGGTGATGAGGGCGACGACGGTGGCGGTGATCTGAGGTTGTTCTGATGTTGAGTAGGTCAACGGTTGAGTTGGTTGTGTACCGGTGTTCGTATCGGCCGGGGTGGCAGATGAAATGTGTGGACCTCCCCGGTGGTTTGATCGCGTTGCGGGTGAAGGACCCGGACAGCCCGGTGTGGGGTCGCGAGTGGGTGGTGATGGGACACCATGACGAGTCCGACGTTGTTCGTACGTTGTTTCAAGCGGTCGGCGCGGTTGAGGAGCATGAGCGGCGTGAGTTGTTCCACTTCGACGGGGTGAAGGTGTGGGACCCCCATGAGGTGTTGGTCGACCCGTAGTGTTGGGTGGTGGTCGAGTTCTTGGGTTCCGCTTTGGGTGGTGGTGTCATAGCGTTGGGGTTGTGGGCGGGGTTGAGCCATGACTGCCCGGTGGGTGCGACGTCGTTGACGGTGAAGTGTGTGGAGTTCGGTGAGGAGGTGTTCACGTCGCCGGTTCAGTTGATGGCGTTGGGTGGTGTGATCGGGTTGGTCGTCGCCGGGTTGGTTCATCTCGTCGGGGGGTCGCGGTGACGGTTGAGGCGTTGTTCGACGCGATTCGTGACAGCGGTGACGTTGGCATGTCGGCGCGGGACGCGACGGTGTTCCTACGGGGACACCGTGGGGTCGAGGTGGACCGCAACTCGCGCCACGCCTCCCCGTGCGCGGTTGACTCGTCACGGTTCTTGGGTGCGTTGGCGAAGGTGGGGTTGATCGAGTTGGACACGGTACGGCGTGTGTGGACCGCTACCGCTGCTGGTGTTGACCTACCAAGAGTGGCCGCTGTCGTGACCACGGCGAACGGCAGCCGACCGCCGCTCCTTGACAGGTTGCCGGAGATCCCACCGGAGGAACGGGGCGACCTTGTCGCGGACTCCCGGGTGTTGGCACGGCAGTTGCGGGCCAAAGCTGTTGCGGAGAGGTTGGTCAAGTTGCGTTCGGTGATGACACCGGAGCAGGCGTTCGGTGTGTCCGCCGCTCTTGGTGTTCACGCCGTTGACGATTGGCGGATCTGGTTGCCGTCGATGTTCCCAAAGTTGTTCACCGCCGACTTCGGTGAGCACCACACCGAGTTTTGGGATTGGGTGTGGGCGATCAACGCCGGGGAAACGTGCGACCCGTTCGTGGGGATCTGGAACCGTGGCGGCGCTAAGTCGGCGTCGGCGGAAGCGGGGTTGGTGGCGTTGGCGGCGCGTGGCCGCCGCAAATACGCGTTGTATGTGTCGGGCACACAGAACCTCGCTGATGAGCATGTGGCGAACATTGGGTCACTGTTGGAGTCACCGCAGTTGGGTCAGGCGTACCCGCAGTTGGGGCAGCGGGCCGTTGGCAAATATGGGGCGTCGCAAGGTTGGCGGCGGAACCGGTTGCGAACCGAAGCGGGGTTCACTGTTGACGCGTTGGGGTTGGACGTCGCGGCTCGTGGTGCGCGCATCGACGAGCAACGCCCCGATCTGATCGTGTTGGACGACGTCGACTCGGAGAACGACACCCCCGCGTCGGTGGAGAAGAAGATTCGGACGATCACCCGGAAGTTGCTCCCGGCCGGGTCGCAGGATTGTGTGGTCATCGCGATTCAGAACGTGATCCACTCGAACTCGATTTTCGCCCGGTTGGGGAACCAGCCGGGCGCACCGCGAGCCGACTTCTTGGCGCGTCGACATGTGTCGGGTCCGATCCCCGCGGTGTGGGATCTCGAATGGGCGCAGGAAGGCGACTCGTATCGGATCACCGGGGGACGCCCGTCGTGGTCGGGGATGGGCATGGACGCGTGTCAGTCAATGTTGGACCGGTTCGGTCTCACAGCGTTCTTGGTGGAGTGCCAGCACGAAGAAGCTGACCTGTCGGGCGGCATGTTCGACCACCTCAACTTCGAGGCGTTGCGCGTCACCCGGGCTGAGGTGCCGGTGTTGAAAGCGGTTGGGTGTTGGGTTGACCCGGCGGTCACCGCGCACGACCGGTCCGATTCGTGCGGGATCGTTGTCGACGGGTTGGGTATCGACCGCAGGTACTACCGGTTGTGGTCGTGGGAGCGGGTGTCGTCGCCGGTTGACACGTTGAAAGTCGCGATCCTCGCAGCGGTCGAGTTCGGGGCGCAGGTCGTCGGTGTCGAAACCGATCAGGGTGGCGACACATGGCACACCGTGTATCAGGCGGCGTTGAAGGATCTGATGGACTCCGGTCAGATAGCGGACGGGGTTCGGGTCCCAAGGTTCGAGTCGGCGAAAGCGGGGGCGACGCGACTGTCGAAAGCGGACCGGGCGGCCCGCATGTTGGCCGACTACGAGCTGGGTAGGTTCCGCCATGTTGAGGGCGGGTGCGGCCCGTTGGAAGCGGGGTTGCGGAGGTTCCCGGCGCACAAACCGTTCGACTGTGTCGACGCCGCGTTCTGGTCGTGGCGTTGGTGTGCCGACAAGGGCGGCGAACGGGTTGGGGCGTTCAGAGCGAAAGCACCTCGGGGCGCTATCGGGGAAATATCTGCGGGCAACATCAACTAACCCTTGCGTATAGTGATGCTATGCTGTACCGATGGTTGGTCTCCCAACGAAAGGGTCACCAGCATGACCAAACCCAAGAGGCGTTACCTTTGCCTACTCGCAGTCGTAGCGGTCACAGCCGTCGCGTGCGCTCACATGAAATCTGTGCCGTCGATGGGACCACAAAGCATCGGGCAGCGACCCGGCAAACTCGTCCACCCCGTGTCGGTCCCCAAGACGATCAACATGGAACGGATCTCGTACACGGTGCCGCTTCCACCGCAACCGCTTCACGTCATCGCTCGTCCCGCGGCGGCGACGTTCCCCGGGGTCCCGACCTATCGGTACACGCTCAGCAGGGGTCAGACGAACTGGTTGAAGATCATCGCGTTCTCGTACGGCAACCGGGCTGACGCTTTGATCGCCGGGGTCGCCGGTGGTGTGTGCGCCCTGCTGTTCATCGAGGGCACCCCGGTCGCTGCTGCTGTCGGAGCGATCGGATGCGCGACGTTCGTGGCGTTCTACTGGGGGGCCATCGTCGACGCGTTGCAGACGTTGACTCCGGCGAGGCCGTGTCTGCGGGTCACCGACCACTTCCTGCCGATGTTCGGAGTGAGCTGGTTCAGCTTCAGCCGAGGAAAGTGTTTCCGGTGAGCCGCCGCAGCAAAGTGATCCTCGGTGAAATCTTCGGGGTTGCCGTAGTGTTCATCGTGGGATGGGTCGGCGACATCCAAGGGTGGTCGTTGGGCATCTGGTTGTCCGTAGGGGTCGTCGCTGCGGTGATGTTGCCGCCGCTGCTGGTTGGTCCTGACAAGTCGTGAACCTTGCTCCGAGCTGGGTTCGCGTCGGTGGCCCGGGGTTCGCTTGCCGTTTACCTCGGGTCACCGCTTTCGCAAGGGCGGGACCTTGCACCAGCCCGGGGGGATCTCAGTCCTCCTCAACCCCCCGGGTTGGGTAATGTAGGGTCAGGCGATACAATGGTGGTGTAGGGAAGGAGCCTGCCATGCAACTGATCCTCGCCGCTCACAAAGCTCTCGAAGCAGCCAAGGCCCCCGCTGACATAGCGGCCGCCAAAGCCGCGTACCGGGCAGCTTGCAACGCCGCAGCGCGACCCCGGAAATAGCCTCCACCGGGTTGTGTATAGCGAGGAACTACGGTATATTGGAGTTGCAGGGGGAGGGTCCCCCGGGGAAGGAAAGCGATGAACACCACCGCCGAAACCATCAAAGTCCAAGCCAACCAAGCCTTCGCCCGAGCACTCGACGCCGCCAACCTCATCAACGACGACAACGCCCGACACGCCGTCCAAGCCGCCGCCCACGCCGCTTGCCTCGCCGCCCACGCCGCCGCCAACCACTAACCACCACCAAGGAGCAGTTGCCATGAACACCAACCCGTTCGACGCCGCCACCGCAGCGCTCGACGCCGCCGCCGCAGCGCTCGACGCCGCCGCCGCAGCGCTCGACGCCGCAGGACTCGACGACGCCGCCGTCGCCGCCGACGACGCCTACAACGCTGCCTGCGACGCCGCCGCTATCGCCCACGCCGCCGCCAACCACTGACCGCCACCAAGGAGCAGTTGCCATGAACACCAACCCGTTCGACGCCGCCACCGAGTTCACCGCCGAAGAACTGGACATCCTGCTCACAGCAGTCCTAGCTCTGACAGCGAAGGTCGCCAAGGACATCGAAACCTACGACACCAACGAGAACACTGGGGCAGCCCAGCAGCACCGGGACTTCCGCAACGACAAGATCCGGCCGCTGAAAGGGAAGCTGATGGCCCACCTGACCGAAGCCAAAAATGTCGCCATTCGCGCCGAACTTGCCGTCAGCCGCGCCACCCTCGGGTTCTGATCCACCACCAACCAACAAGGAGAACGAGATGACGAAGTCCACCTACATTCCCGGCCAGAAGGTCGAGGCCCGCACCCATGACGCAGTGGGCTGGCGGCCCGGCGTCGTCGCCGGGCACACGAGCCACGGCTCGGTCATCGTCCGCTATGCCGACCTCCCACCCGCCGACCCCGAGGACCGCACCTTCCGAGGCATCATCATCAGCCCCCACCCGGACCTGATCTGCCCGCTGATCTAACCACCAACCAACAAGGAGCACCACCATGAACACCACAACTACCGCCACCCGTCCCGTCTGGCTGATCGGCAAGGCAACCCTGATGGGCAGCCTCGAAATCAGCGCCATCACGTTCTCCACCCAAGAGGCAGCCGACTGGCTGGCGGAACAGGAGAACCCCCGCGAGTGGATTGTCGCACCGTTCGACTTTCCCGAGGCCGACATCGAGTTCGGTCTGGCGTCGCTCGCCGACGGCCGACTGCTCTACATGTAGGAGATGACCATGAACCAACGCAATGAAATCCCGATCGGTTCGATCGTGGAGATCCGCACGACCAACGGCGGTCGGATCGGCGGGGCGCTGTACGGCCACGCGTTCGGTCCGTCGAGGTTCCGGGCCTACACCCGCCAACTCGGCGAGTGTGGCTCCACGCGGATCGCTGGGGTGGTCACGATCGACACTGGCACCCAGTTGGTGACGGTCGAGGGTTCGAGGATCTCGTCCTTCCAGTCCACCACCCCGAGTTGTGAATGACGAGGCGATACGTTATAATGGAGTTGTAGGGGGAACGGCCCCCTCGGAAAGGAGCCAGTGAGATGAACACGAAGGACGCTCTCGCCGCCGCCATCGCCGCCCGACGCGAGGAGCTGGAGGCGCAAGTCATCCAACAGCTCGCCAAAGACCCCGCCGCCCTCGCAGCTTGGAACAAGCTCGACCGGCCCATCGCCCTGCTGCCCTAGTCAGCCCGGCCCAACCAAGGAGCACCACCAATGAAATCTTCCACCCCCACCGTCGGCGAGATCCACCTCGCCGAAGCGACCGAACTGTTCACCCGCCGAGTTCAAGAGTTCAAGGCCGCCGAGGACAAGGCCGCCGCCGACTTCGAGGCCGCCAAACGGGCGACGATCCAAATGCTCAACTACGCCGAGGCAGAGTTCCGGCGGGCTATGGACGAGTCGAAGCGACTCGACCTCTACTTCAACCAACAAGGAGCACCACAATGAACACCGACAGCAACTTCTGGCGGGATCACGTCACCGTGATCCCGGTGACACTCCCGCCGAAAAAGAACACCGAACTCACCGCCCACGATGCCGCCGCGGCAAAGGTCGATGCCTGCCAGCTCGCGCTTGTCGTGGCCTTGGAGAAGGCCAAGGCCGCTGAGGCCGCTCACGTCAAGGCGACCACCGCCGCCCTGATCGCCGAGGCCGCTCTTGGTGAGGCGCAGTACGCGCTGATGGACGCCGAGGACGAGTACGCCGCTTTGAGCGGTTTCGACAGCGAAGGGTCAGCACGCCCCGCTGGCGCTTACGGCGAGGGGGGCGACTTCGACACTGACGAGTTTCGGGCCGCTGCCGCTGCCGCTGCCTCTGACGAGCTGGGTGTCCTGTGACGATGAGCGCCGAGCATCACGGGCATGAGGATGACGGCATCGAAGGCGCGGCGATGGACGCGGCGTGGTTCGCTTTGGAGTCGTTCGCTGGGACGACGGTTGATGCTGAGACGGTCGCTGCCGCGGTTGAGCGGGCGGCGATGGACGCTGCGTGGGTTGCTCTTGAAGGGCGGGGGTCGTGACTCCCACCCCCTTACTAACCGTAGCGTTATGCGCTACAATGAAGGTGTAAGAGAAGCCACCAAAAGGAGCACCACCATGACCACCACCATCCCGCAGCCGATCATCCGCCCGGTCAAAGACCGAACATTCAAGGCCGAGTACCTCGTCCACGAGAACGACGACGGCACCGTCCAGCTCGCCATCCTCAGCGTCACACACTCGAAGAACAGCAAAGCGTTGATCGCCCGGCTGTACCGGGTCGAACGCGAATACGACGCCCAGTGGACGGTCGACAAGTTCACGGTGTACGGCGGGACGTCAGTCCTCTTGGACACCGAGCCGGTCGCCCGGTACAGCGACAAGGTCGCCCGACAGTTCTTCGATGAGCTGGTCGACTTGATCGCCGTCGCCGACATGCCGACGGTCACCCGGATCTTGACCGACCCAACCCTCCCCCACTGAAAGGAAGGAACCATGACAGAGCACTCAACCCCCCTCCAGCTCGGACTCGCCTACGCGGCCGAGTACGCGGCGGCAGCGGCAGTTGCCGAGGACGGCAACTGCATTGCCTCCGACGCGATCATCTTGGCGGTCGACTACGCCTTGGCTCAGGCCGCGGCGCAAGGCATCCACCTCACCGCCGCTGAGGCCACGGCCATCGAGCACGCCCTCATCACCGCCGCTACCGAAGCCGTGGCATGAAAGCGCCGATGGGCACCGCGATCGACCTAGGCTCGCTCCCGGTTCCCGGGGGTCCGCTGAAAAGCGTGTGTGGGCCGCTGGCGCTCGCCGCCCCAGTTGGTTTGCAGGGTCCCGCCCCCACCCCGGGAGCCACCACTGGAAGGGCTGCGCGATGACCGACAACTCCGACGCCCCGGCGGTCTCTGAAATCTCCGAGGACACCCTCGACGGGATCTGGCAATCCGTCAAGCACTACATCGACTACGGCCAGACGATCGACTGGGCGGTCGTCATGCCGTGGTCCGACCTGACCGGCGAGGCCACCGCCTTCGTGAAGGCTGACGTCGCTGAGCGCCGCAAGTGGTACCTCTGAACACCAAGGTTGCGTATCGTCGACCAACACGCTACCTTGGCTTTGTGAGCGACTACTGGACCCCGGACCCCGACGAGATCAACGGCGAGATCGTCGACGAGTTCGTCGAGATGGCCCTCGGGTACAAGGACGCCGGGGAACGACTCGACTGGACCGAGATGTTCGAGAAGTCCGAGAAGGGCTGGCACAACGGCCCCGACGGTGAACGGCGCGACATCGACTGGGGCAACGACTGGGACACCCCGGCGATCCTCAAACTGAAGCGGCTCGTCCGCTCGAAACTGAAGGAGTACGAACTGTGACACTTCAACCGAGAGAGCACCCGGTCCGCTGCCGACACTGCCAACGCCCCGGGGTGTGGGCGAACAGCGCCGTGTGCGAAGCGTGCGAAGCGAAACGCGCCGAGATGGCCCGATGAAATCCCCGCTCGCCAAAGTCAACCTCACCCCCGCCGTCGCGAAGTACGTCGTGTCTTGGCCGATCGACACGACGCCGTTCACGTTGATCGACGGCGAAGGGATCTACCATCTGTCCCTCGACGACGCCGCCCGTCTGCTGGCGTTCACGATCCCGAGGTGCGACGGGACGATCGAAGTCAGCCACGCTCTGCGCCGGGCGCTCGAATCGTTGCTCGACCAGCTCGTCGAAGTCACGTCCGGGCACCGGATCGTGGAGCCTGATGAAATGTCCGCGGGTCGGGGAGGCTTGGGGTCCACCCCGACCCCGGCCGTTCCCCCCGGGGAGTTCTGCCGTGTCGGCGATCTCGCCCCGGGGGCCAAGCTGTTCCACGCCGGGGTGGTGCTCACCGTTGACCCGGCCATGTTCGGCAAGGAACCGGGGTGGACGTTCCTCACCGGTTCACCGACTTGGTTGGGGATGAGCGACGACGCGATCGTCAAACCGATCTGATCCGACCCTCACGTTCGCTCTACGGCCAGCAACGGTCGAGGTGGTCTACGGCCACCGATGAAATGTTCAGGCCCGGCACACGGGCACACAGGACCTCATGGCGGGGTTCGCGGCAAAGTAAAGGAACCCTGTAATGACTGACACACCGGGAATCGAAGCGGAGATCGAGCCGGAGGCGAAGCCGAAGCTGACTCAACGCAAGTGGGTGCGGCGCACCGTCGCTGTCGGCGGCGGGTTCATCGTCGGCGCGATCATCGGCTCCGCGATCGGAGCGGCGAACCTCGCGGATGAGAAGTCAGCGAACGTCGCTCTCGCCGCGGACTTGAAGGCGGCTCAAGCCAAGGTCGACGACCGTGACGCTCAGACTGCCGCGGATCAGGCGGAGGCGGATCACGCCAAAGCCGACGCCGACAAAGCGGCAGCAGATCAGGCCGCCGCGGACAAGGCGGCTGCGGACAAGGCGGCTCGGGACGCGAAGCGGACTCAGGACTCCATCGACCGGGCGAACGCCAAAGCCGCCGAGGACGCCGCTGCTGCGGCTGCTGCTCGCACGACGATCCCCGGGTCGGGGACGTTCGCCATCGGATCGGAGAAGGAACCGGGGACGTACAAGACGGCTGGTCCCGCCGACGGTGACAGCTCGTGCTACTACGCGGTTCTGACCTCGCCGACCGGCGAAGGTGTGGACAACATCATCGACAACAACAACATCAGCGGTCAGGGTCTCGTGTCGTTGAAGGCCGGTCAGTTCTTCCAGTCGAACGGGTGCGAAGATTGGACGCGGACGTGAGCGACGTCACCCCGGGCATGGTTGAGGAGGGGTCGGTCTCGACTCGGGTCAAGGTGGTGGTCGCTGTGCTCATAGCGGTCGCTGTCGGGTTCGTGGTGTTCCAAGCGGGGAAGGACTCTGCTGTTGACACGGCGGACGTGGCGACAGCGGTGGACGACCAGCCGACCGAGACCGTCGCTGACTTCCCGACGGTGTACGAACCGCCGTCGACGGAACCGGCTCCAACGTACGACCCGGACATCCCGACGATGCCGGGGGTGTGGGCAACTACCGACGCGTCTACCCGGGCGTCGTTGTGTGAAATCTTCAGGACGAACGTGAAGTGGTCGACTGCTTTCGCTGAGGGCTTGTCGAGCCGTGAGGGTTCACCGCCGGTGTCGCCGACGGAGGTGTTCGCGTTCTTCGACAACGCGTGCCCATGAACCCGCTGTTCCCTGATGTCGGCGACGGGCGCGACCTGCCGGAACCGACGGCGGAGGAGAAACTCCGCCGGTTGAAGTTGGGCATCGCTGTCGTCGTCGCTGTCGTCGGTCTGATTCTGGTGTACCAATCCGGCCGCAGCGACGGGGAGAGCCGAGCTTCCGCCCCGACCGTCGACCAGTCGACAGACACGGCGGCGGACTACTCGACCGATGGCAGCCCGGTGACCGAAACGGATGGGTACTACGAACCGAAAGCCTTTGTGAACGTCGCGATGCAGGTGGCGTGGGACGATCAGGACTCGGACTCCAGAGCGGCTATTTGCGAAAAGTTCGACGTCGATCACATCGCCGTGGATCAAGAGTTCGCTGACATAATGGCCGACGGGTCCGACGGGTCCACGGTGTTCCACTACAGGTTGGCCGACATCGACGACTTCTTCGTGGGGGTGTGTCCATGAGTCGAGCTAGCGAGGGCGCGCTCAACGCTGTCATCATCGTTGTGTTCGTCGTGGTGGCCCTGTTCGCGGTGGTGTGTGTGTTGGCGTTTTGGGGTGGGTTCTTCGAGGGTATCCGGCAAGGTCTCAACGGAGGGACACCATGAAATCCAAGGCGGCGGTAGTGGCGGCGGTTCTGGTTCTGGCGGGTTGCGCCAGCTCGGGCGGGTCTGGTGGTGGCGGCCCGGCGGTCATCTCGAACCCGAGGTGGATGGCCGGTGACAGCCTCGTGGCGTGGGTTCAACCGTGGCTGACGGTGCCGACGTTCTACGCCGGGCAGGGCGGCAACGGGTTCGTCTGGCAGAACGCCGGGACGATCGAGTCGTTCACGGTCGACCTCCTCGCTGGGATCAACCATCCGGCGGTGGTGCTGGTGACCGGCGGACTGAACGACGCCGCTCCGTCGCGGGGTATCTCGACGGCGGACACGATCTTGGCGATGGAACACTTCGAGGCGACGATGACGGCTGCGGGGGCGCGGACGGTGTGGATCACCGAACCGGTGTACCCGGCGTATCAGTCGGCGGCTTTGGTGTCGGCGATGGCGGTGACGAACGGGTGGATGTTGACCCGGTCGTTCCACGCTGACTGCGGGCTGGCGGCGACGTCGGTGTTGAACGCTGGCACGGTGGACGGGGTTCATCCGAACGGGCCGTCGACGGTTGCGTTCGCTTCGTGTATCGACGCCGCCGGTTGAAATCCACACGTTGTGCATCGTGTGGCTACACGGTAAACTCAGGGTAACGGGGCGCACGCCCCACGACCAGAGAGACAAGAGATGGGATTCCTCAGAGCCATAGATCAAGAAAAGACGGGCCGTCTTGGCCTCGCCCTACACAGCTTCGACGACCACGACGACGTGACCGAGGTGACACTCCCTGAAGGGTTCGTCTTGAAGAACTATGGCGACGCGTTGTTCGCCGCCGAGTCGTTGAACGTCGTCTACTCGGGTTGCGCTCAGGACGCGTTGACGGTGTACCGCGACCGCGGCCACCTCGCCAGTTACGACAAAGGCAGGGAGCTGATCTATCTCGCGATCGAGCAGTTTCATCTGGCCGGGGACGAGCATTACATTCATGTGCTCGAAATGCCGTTCCGGGGGCCGACGGCCGCGTACCGGTTGTTCGCGAGGTTCGAGGGTGGGCAGTTGTTGTTGGAGGCCCGAGCGGCCGGTGAAATCTGATGGACCCCGAAGCGGCACTCATCAACATGCGCGAAGCCGTAGTGGCAGTCCGTTCAGCCGTGACCGTTGATGATCTGGTCGTGGAGTCTGACAATCTTGCCAACGCCGCTGACGCGTTGGACGGCTGGCTGAAATCGGGTGGGTTCCTCCCGCTCGAATGGTCCCGACTCGTCGGTTGACCAGACAGGTAGTCTCGACCCATGACCGACGAACCTGACGACGACGCCCAAGGGTGCGGGTGCGACCTCGACTTTCGTGAGGCGGTGACGGGCGACGCTGACATCAGCGGTGTCGTGCTGTTCGCCGGGGTGCCGGAAAGCCAGATCGAAGCGCACCGCGCTGAGCTGCTCGAACTGTTCGGGGGTCAGCCGTGAGCCGCGACCTCCAGATCGCCAACCGGCTCCGCGCCGCTGGCCTCGTGACCGTCGAAGTGAACGGCTGGCAGTCCCGAGGGTCGGACAGCTTCAACCCTGTCGGGTCATTGGATCACCACACCGCTGGCGGACCGTTCGGCAACGCCCCGTCGCTGAGCACCGTCATCAACGGCCGGGCAGACCTCCACGGCCCGCTGTGCAACGTCCTGCAAGGACGCGACAACACGATGTATGTCGTGGCGTCGGGTCGCTGCAACCACGCCGGGATCGGAGCGTGGCGCGGGGTGACCAACGGCAACACGTCGTTCTTCGGGATCGAACGGGAGAACGTCGGGACCCCGGCCGAGCCGTGGCGACCGGACCAGACGTATGCCGCTGCGGTCGCTCACGCTGCGCTGATCCGCGGCTGCGCCCGCCCGGACCCCCAACTCGTGTGCGGGCACCGCGAATACGCTCTGCCCCCGGGTCGCAAACCCGACGCTCACTCCGTCGACTACGACACGTTCCGCGCGGTTGTCGGCGCAGCGTTGAACCCGCCACCCCCCACGCCACCGCCACCCCCACCGCCACCGAGTTTGGCTGACGTGTTGAAGGCGTTGCAGTTCTTGGTGTTCACGATGAAGGTGAAGGCGTCGAAGGGTACGATCTGGACGATCAACAGCCCGACCCCGCCCGAGGTCAAGATGATTCAGGCGTCGATGGTGAAGGCCGGTCAAATGTTGGCGGTCGACGGGGCGTACGGTCCGAACACCGCGGCGAACGTCAAGTGGTTCCAAGCTGTCCACCATCTGACTGCTGACGGGATCGTCGGTGCCCGGACGTTGAACGCGATGTACCCGTGAGAGGCCCGTTTGTTGTCTGACGAGATCGAGGATTGGTTGTCCAGTGGTGGCGATGAAATCGCGGTCGAACCGATGAGCGTGGAAGCGGACCGGTTGCGGTCGGCGAAGGGTTGCCTGTACGGGACTCTGGTCAGCGGGGTGCTGTGGTTGATGGTGATGGGCACGGCGTGGTCGCTGTGGGTGTGGTTCCGCTGAAATACCGGGTTGCGTATCGTGACGTTATGGGTGACTTCGTGTTCGCTGAGCTGTACGACGCTGCGGTCGGCCCGTCATCACCTCATCGTGGCCCGTCTCGGATCGACGAGTGGGGCGGCGACTTCGACGGGCTGGTGCCCGACGACTGGAACCCGGTCTCGGCAGTTATCGCTGCTCGGGGCGGTGGGCCGAACCTCGAACCGGCTCCAACCCTCACTGCTGCCGAGCGGGAGAGATTCAACACGGCGGCGTGGAAGTGGTCTGTCGCTGCGGCGCGGGATCGTCGGAAGTCGGCTGAGCGTCGGGCGCGTGAGCGTGAAGCTCGACGAGTGGCGGCGATGAACCGTGACCGCGAAGTGTGGCCGGGTTGGGTCGAGCGGCTCGACGCTCAGGCGGCGGAGTCGGACGCTCGGCGGGCGCTGGCGGCACCACCTCACCCGCTCGTCGCTGCGCTCAACGGCGGTCCCGGTTCGTTCGTCTTGGTCAGCAACACCACGGGCGAGGTCGTGATGGAAGTGGAGATCGCTGGCAACTCTGAACGGGAATCCTCAAATCTTCAAGACGGGGTTGTGTATCGTCCGCCTCTACGGTAAGGTGTGGTTGTAGGACGAAAGGCCCACCATGAGCACCACCAATAGAACCGACATCCACCGCCCCGCCGAGATCGACCCCGCCGACTACGCCTTCATCGAGGCGTTCTATCAGGGGGCGAGCGACGAGATGCACGACGCCTATCAGGCCGAGCACCGGTTCTTGGAGGACACCCTCGGTGAACTGTGGCACGAGACGACAGTCCCCGGCGGCAACTACAACATCAAGCGGACCTGCGACCATTGCGGTGCGGCGTTCGCCCACGGCGCGCTCTACCGCCACGAACCGACGGGCGAGCTGATCGCCGTCGGCCACATCTGCGCCGCCCACACGATGCTCCCCGGTGTCGACAAGGCAGCCCGGAGCCGCAAGGCCGCCGAGCGGGCCGCCAAAGCCGCCAAGGCAGCGAAGGCCAACGAGGTTCTCCGAGCTGAGATTCTCGACGCCAACCCCGGTCTCGCCGAGGCGTTTCAGGTCGACCACTACATCATCACCGACATCAAGCGGCGGTTCCTCAGCCGGTACCCGGAGCTGAGCGAGAAGCAGATCGCACTGGTCCTCAAACTCGCCGCTGAGGCCCCGGCCCGGGCAGCGAAACTCGCCGCCGACGCCGACGCCGCCCGACCGGTCATCGAAGGCAAAGCCGTCGTGATCGAGGGCGAGATCCTCACGACGAAGGTGCAGTACGGCAACTACGGCAGCACGTTGAAGATGCTGGTCCTCGACGACCGGGGCTTCAAGGTGTGGGGCACGGTCCCCTCGGCCGTCACGGCCACCCGGGGTGACCGCATCCGGTTCACCGCCAGCACCGAAGCCAGCCGGGACGACGAGACGTTCGGGTTCTTCAAGCGCCCCCGCCTCGCCGAGATCCTCACCGCCGAGGCGGCGTGATGGACATTGAAATCTCTGAGACCGCCGAAGGGGTGACCAACTTCCTGAACGCTCTGGCGACAATGACCGAGTCGATGCGCGAACTCCCCGACGGGTGGGCGTACGTCTCGTACGAACGGTTCGTTCTCGAACGCGGGGTGTGGCATGAGGCGGCACCGCTACCGGATGAAATCCGTCGGGGCGAGTTGGGCAACTGCTTCGCCAACGCTCTCCGACTCGCCAGCTCTCACCGTCACCTCACCTACGTCGAAGGGTACGCGTCGTCTGAGTTCATGCCGGTCCAGCACGCGTGGTGTGTCGACGTTGACGGCACTGTGATCGACCCGACGTGGGATGACCCGCAGGATCGGGTGTACCTCGGTGTCGAGATCGACACCGACCGGGCGTGGGAGATCGTGACGAAAGCAAAGGTGTTCGGCATCATCGGGAACGACTGGATGAACGGCAACATGATCCTTCGGACCGGTGAGATATGAGCGCCCCGACCGTTCGCGGTCCCCGTGAAATCCCTGACCTGCGGTTGTGGTTGGCGGACGAGTGGGCACCGGGCCGAGTGTTCCGCCGTGCCCAAGCGGTCCGCGCTGCGGAGGTGGAAGCGGTCGTCTTTCCCCCTGACATGGATCGCTCGGATTGGGAGCGCAAGACTGAGTCGGCGTCGGATTGGGAGCGGCGGACGTTGCTCGAAGCTGAGCTGTGGTGGGTTGCCCCGTCGATGGTTGAGCTGACGAAGTTGGCGGCCGAGTCCATCCCCGCCGACGTCACCGCGGCCGATCTGCCGATCCCCGCCGAATCCGGGTTCGTGGTGTTCGGTTCGCCGATCGTCGGAACCGACGTCATGTCCGGCAAAGGCATCATCGTTGACGCTGTGGCGTGGAACGCCCGGACCCGGGTGCCCGGCGACCCCAGCCACCCGAGACAGGTCGCGTTGAGCATGTCGTCGTACCGTTACGTCTCGATCGACGACTTCATGTCCTCGGACGGGGACCCCGCCGCCGCCGACCCCGCTTTGAGACCGCCGATGGGATCGCCCGGGTTGCTGTGGCTGCCGATGGGTCGATCCGACTGGCCGGTGACCGACGGTATCAACGTCGCCCCGTGGCCGATGGCAGATCACGTTCTCGCCTCGTTCGTCGAGGATCGCCGTCTCATGGCCGCCCTGTTCACTCTCCTCGCCCAACAGGGGATCACCACCCGTACCATCGAGAAGCCGGAACGGGCCGCCATACGGCGACACAAGCGGGCTGGGATCGACCCGAATCTGGCTGACGTTCAGGTTGTCGAGTTGCGCCGCCCCCGGTACGTCGACGGCGACAAGCCCGAAGGTGACGGGGTGGCTTGGTCGAAGCGGTGGCTCGTCGGCGGGCACATGCGCTGGCAGCCGTGCGGCGAGGGCCGCAAGGACCGCAAGCTCATCTTCATCGCCCCGTACGTCAAAGGCCCGGATGACAAACCGTTCGTCGCCCCGCAGCGCGTCAACTCGTGGGTCCGATGAAATCCTGAGACCGCCGGTTACGGTGGCGCATGGATCAGAGCTGCGACTGTTTCTGCCACATGCCGGGGTGTGTGGTGACGACGGGTGACGGTGAGCCGTGCTGCGCGGATTGGTGGGATGAGATGTCGCCGATCCCTCGGGCGTCGCCGCCGTACCCCCCGGGTGTGACGGAGCTGTCACCGAACGCCACGCAGGGTCGAGGGTCCGCGAAGATGGAGTGACCCCTCGGTAGCGTTCGCGGGTGATCGAACAGACGTACTGCGCGACGTGCGGGTTGGTGAAATCTCATTGGGCTGGCTGCCCTGAGCGGGCGGTTCCTCAGCGGCCGCGGCAGCCGGTTCGGCGGTGAGCTTCGGCGTCGAGGTCGACATTCGTATTGCGGCGGACCTGTCGACGGTGCAAACGGGGATCTGGTGTCCGGTGTGTTTCCTGCCGTGCGCGGTGGCGGCGGAGTTCGACAGGTCGGTGGTGTCGTCGATTGGGGTGTCGTCGGAGCGGATCGGTCGGGGGGTCTGGTGCGAGGAGCATGGGGCGGGGTTGGAGTTCCCGGCGTGGTGAAATCCTCGGGTTGCTTGTCGTAGCGTGACCCGCTACAATGAAGTTGTAGGGAAAGGGTCCCTGCGAAGGAGCACCACGATGAACCAAGCAGCCACCATCCAAGCCACGGCGGAGGCCAACTACAACGAAGCGGCGCTCACGTTGCAAGCGTGCGATTACTTCCTCGAACGGGCGCAGAACACACCCCGATTGGCTCGGGCCAAAGCCCATCACGCCACAGCCCTCGCAGCGTTCCAGTTGGCGGCCAACGCCTACGACGCAGCGATGGACCTCTGAGGGTCACCATGAGCGACGATCTCCGAGGAACCTACGACGACCAAGGCTACGAGCACGAGTGCCTCGACGAGCGAGGCGAGCAGACCTGCCGAGGCCCACTCCAGTACCGGATGGCTCTCTCGGGCACCGGCAAGAGCTTCGTCCGCTGCGACAAGCACTGGGGCGACCGTCTCGCGATGCAGGACAAGATCAACAACCGCTACCCCGACAGCGAGTTCGCTCCCAGCGACTTCGACCCGACCTACGCCGGGGAACGCTGGAACGACGACTGATGAACACCGACGAGTCCACCACCACCGCCGACTGGAAGTGCGACCAGTGCTTCGACACTGAGACGATCGACCGGTACGGCCGTGAAATCCCCTGCCCCTACTGCACCACCCGCAAGACCCGCCGCACCAAGTACCGGTTCACCTACAAGCTCATCACCGACGGCTACCCGCTCGAAGCTGGCGATCAGCGCGACTACGAAGTGTTCCGGTCAGGCCGGTACATCGGGATGGTCGGCCAGTGCCCGCTCCCCGGCCCCGTCGTCGACGGTCCCCTCATCGACGGGTTCTCGTTCCGCTCCGCTGACGGCAAGTTGGCGGGCGAGGGTCGGACCCGGGCCGAGGCCATCATCGCTTCGGGCATCGTCGCTTCGGGCGTCACCACGGCGCTCTGATCGCCGCCCAACCCGAGTTGTGTAATGTAGCGTGACCCGCTACACTGAGGGTGTAGGACAAGAAAGAGGAGCACCATGACAGAGCAGTACGACCCGACAATCGCCCGGGCGAAAGACCTCAACCGACGGTACAACAAACTGGCGAGATGGCACGTCAACGTCGCCGCCTTCAACGCCAACCCCCACCAGCCGTTCCCCAAAGGGCTGCCGAGCAAGAACCTGAAAGCTCAGGCTTACGCCGACGCCTACGCCCTGATCGAGCAACTCGGGCTGACGGTCCCCGAGGAGATGATGGGAACGCTCCACATGCTGCGGTTCGTCCTCATCGCCACCGGGTACAAGCCGGTCGCCTTGCCCGCTTCAATCCCGACTCATCCGAGTCGGGGCTGAAATCCGTCAGTCCTCGATAACGGAGGCTTCGACGCCGAGACCCTTGGCGATGTTGCGAGCTGACCGCCACGCCTTGCCGCGTGAGCTGTACGTCTCCGACGACGACACGGTCCGCCCGCTCCGCCGGATGCGCCAGTACCACGCCCCGGACGGCCCTTTGAGGATCTGCACCTGATACGGGTTTGCCTCGGCCATGTCGGTCTCCTGTCGGACGGGAGGCTATGCCGACGAGATGGGCGATCGGCGGACGGTCCCGTTGCGTACAGCGGCACCCTACGCGATGATGGGGGGATGGACCCCTACGATCTCCCGGCCAAGGTCGGCGACGTCGTCTCGTCGACTGGGGACGAGGGCGACTTCAACGGCGTCGTGCTCGGTTATGAAATCTCGGTGGTGATGGTGGTCGACTTCGACGGTGAAATCCGTAAGGTCCTGCTCCGCGACGGCAAGCTGCCCGACGGGTGCCATGTCCGGCTCGGTCCACCGGACGATCCTGATGAGCCGCTCTCGGTGCCGCAGGAAATCGAGTTGGCCGCAGCGAAAGTCGCTCACCCCACGGCTCGTGATGACCTCGCTGCTCTGGCCGCGGACGACCCCGACGCGTGACTCCAACGACCCATGTATGGTGCCGCTATGCCGCCCGAGTCTGAGCTGCTCGATCCCGACGTGATCGAAGAAATCGAGAACGCCGCCGGTCGCTGCTCGCTCGACGCTGAGCAGGCTGTCGTCATGGTTGAGGACCTCGTATCGAAAGGGGTGCTGTCGGCGGGGCTGTCGGCCGCACTCGCTCCTGACGCTGAGGCGAGGCTGTCGCTTCGACGGTTTGAGGGGGCGGTGCTGCCCGGGTTACCGACGCCTCCGCCGTCGGGGGATGAGCAGTGAGCCGAGGTAGCCCGCAGATTGGTTTGTCCACCGAGGACGTAGCTGAAATGTCGGGGCTGTCGACCCGACAGGTTCGCGCTTACTGCGGGGTCGGGGTGTTCCGAGATGAGAACATCGCGCCCGGGTCGGGTGCTCGCCGCAGCTTCCTCTCTGACGACGTCCGGGTCGCGTCGGTTCTGTACCGGTTGTCCGAGTTGTCGACCCGGCTGACCGGTCTCGGTGCCGGGCTGTCTCACGGTCTCGTCGTCGACGTCGTCGCAGCCCTGAACGCGACCGGGCCGACGCCCCGCTGGTTGGCCGTCACCAACGACGGTGAGGTCGTCGTCGGTCGCGCTGTCCCACCCCTGTCCGATACTTGCATCCTGATGGATCTGTCCGCATGACCGCCCCGGCTTTGCCCGACCACTTCTCCCCGTCCGCCGCTGACACGTTCGAGTCGTGCCCCCGCAAGTGGCACGCCAAGTATGTGTTGAAAGTCGCCGACGAGGCCGGTCCTGCCGCTGAGGTTGGGACGATGACCCATGAGCTGTTGGAGGAGTTGTGCGTGAACCCTCCGGGTGGCCGCACCCCCGAAGCGGCGAAGGTGATCTCAGACCGGTTGTGGGCGGACATGCAACTCAACCAACGCCGGTCGGCGTGGGGTCACGTCGTGCGGGCGTTGCAGAATCTTGAAGTGACTCACGGGGATGTGGTGTCGGTCGAGGAACGTCTCCGCGTGGATCTTGCCGGTGTGCCGTTCCTCGGGATGTTGGACCGGGTGGATGCGTTGCCGTCGGGCGCGGTGAGGGTGCTGGACTACAAAACGGGCAAGCGGAACGCTGGGCGGGGCAACGTGTATCTGCTCCCGAAGAAGCGGACGTTGATGTTGTACGCGGCGGCGTACGAGGCGGTTCATGGTCGCCCGGTTCAGGAGGCGGCGTTGGTGTGGACGGCGACGGGCAAGGTCGACGACTTCGACGTGGACGATGTTGAAATCGCGGGGGCGGTCCGCTGGTTGCGGATGATGTGGGGCGAGCTGGAGCACGCTGTCGAGGTCGACGAGTTCGAGGCGCGACCGGGTCCGTTGTGTTCGTGGTGCCCGGCCGCGGGGGACTGCCCGGAGGGTCAGGCGTCGATCGCGGAGCGGGTCGCGGCGGGGAAGTCGGTGGGGTCGTTTGGGGTGCCCGACGGAGACGATGTCGCATAGCTTGGCACTGCGGTATGCTGTGGGTATGGGAACGGATGAAATCGCTCGGATGCCGCAGGCTCGCACCGTGCTGGTGAACGGCGACCCGTTCGCCTACCCCACCGCCGAGAACGCCGCTGCCGCCGTCGAGGTCCACCGGGCGCTGGCTGCGACGGCCGGGAAGCGGGTGGTGATCCAGTATCTCGATGAGCGATTCGAGATCCTCGGTGAGCGCACGTTGCTGTTGCGGATGCCGAGCTGCGTTCACACCTGACACCAACCAAGTTGTGTATAGTCTCGCCGTTCGTTATAATGGAGATATGAGCACCACCCTCTCCCGCCGGACCCGCACCGTGAGTGTGCGGCACCTTGGTCGGATCGCGGTCGAGGCCGAGTTCGCCACTCTCCGCGAAGCTCAGGCGGACGCCGATCGCCAGATCGCCGATGCGCTCCATGTCGCTCACGTCGACAGCCCGTCCAGCGTTGAAATCTTCCTCGGCGCAAGAGGCTGGCACGTTCTCGGGCACAGCTCAGGCCATGTCAGCGTTCGTGAAATCGACGGCCGACTGTGGACTCAGGGCGAGCGGATCGCTTGCCTACAACGCCACTTCGGCAAGAGCGAGACCGAGTTCATCCGGGGGGCGTTGGCATGACGCAGCTCGGCAGCTACCAGCGGGCGTTCGACTTGGCGGTCGAGAAGCACGCCGACCAGTACGATCTGCGCGGCGGCCCCTACATCAACCATGTCCTCGCCGTCGCTGCTGAGACGTTGGCGTCTACTCAGGCTGAGCGTGACTCCGATGTGGTGGTGGCCGCGTTGCTCCACGACATCATCGAGGACACCGACGTCACGCTCGCTCAAATCCGCAAGGCGTTCGGTCGGGACGTCGCTGAAATCGTCGATCATCTGACGCGCCGTTCGAGCGAAACGTACTTCGACTACATCGGCCGGGCGGCGTCGCACCCGCTCGCCCGGGTCGTGAAGCTGGCCGACAACAAAGTGAACTCGTGGGACGTCCCGACGGAGTCGCTGGCGAAACGGTACGCGAAGGCGCGGCGCATCCTGCTCGCCGCCGACCGAGTTGCATAATGTAGCGTGACCCGCTACAATGAAGTTGTAGGACAAACAAAGGAGCACCACCCATGACAGAGCGTGAAGTTCGCATCAAGGACATCCGATTCGCTCAGAAGATCACGGCCGCGAAGATCGGTCGGATGTGCAGCGCCTCGGTCGTCACCGCCGCCGACGGTTGTCGGGTCGAGCCTGATGGCGTGTGTGAGCACGGCCACCAGTCGCCGCTGCTCGTGCTCGGCTACATCTGATGAGCGCCGCGACGATCCCGTCCTCGCACTACGAGATGGCGAGGCGCAAGATCCTGAGCAACCTGATCTGGAGATTGGAGCACCTCGCTCCCGGGGACGGCGACATTGTCGCAGCCCGCCGGGCGGTGTTCTCGGTGTACGACCGGGAACGCGAAACGCTCCGATCGAGCGACCTGAAATCCTGACCGAAAGGAAATGCCATGACTGACACCACCTGCACCATTCAGTACGCCGACGGTTCGCTCTGCGCGAAACCCTCGATCGACAGCTTCGTCTCGGCGAACGACGGCAAGACGTACTACGAGTGCGCCGACCACAAGTTCATCCAGCCCATCAAGTCGCCTCGGGTGTCGGTCGGTTGCAAGGCCCTCGTCCGCGTCCACGGTCTCGACAAGATCGGTGTCGTGGCGAAGATCGGCCGCACGTTGGCTTACGTCGACGTGGACACCTACGGCGGCAAGGGCACGCGGCGGGTCTCCTGCCCCCTCGCTGATCTCATCGTCATCCCATAGGAGAAATGAAATGAACACCACTGACAGCTACCAGCCCCTCGACTTCGAGGTCGAGCCGTTCGCCGCGCAGGACGAAGTCAACGAAGGGATCACCGCTCTCGTTGCTCACGACTTCCTCGGGTCGGTCGTCACCGCTGCGGACCTTGCCGCTGGGATCGTGAAGATCGCCGACCGGCAGCACTCAGAGTGGCCGCACTACAAAGGCGAATGGGATGGGCCTCAATGGCATCTCGTCCGCTTCGTCGAGGACGTCGTCACCAAAGGCGGTCTCCGATTCGCGAAGGGTGACTACACGATCGCTGATCTGACCGAGCGTCGGATGTCGTTCTCGGCGGTTGGAAATCCGTACACCGGTGCGTACTCGATTCGCGGTGCGATCAACTGTCACGTCCGCTCCAGCTCGTTCGAGGTGATCTAGCCGTGGACGGCTCAATCGTTTGGGCGATCGGTTCGTGGGCCGACGAGTTCGGTGAGAACCGGCTGGCTTGCACTCTCGAACTTCGTGTTGGCGATCTTGGCGGTGACCTGTCGTCCCGGGGTTTCCAGACGATCGAGCACGAGCCGTGCCCGCCGGGAACGCTGACGTTGTCGGTGACGTTCGAGTTGAAATCGCGGGCGAGCGGGAAGGGCCAGCGATGGAGGACCATCGCGTTCGGCCCGGGCCTGCCACACGAGTACGTCGAGAAGCTCCTCGCTTCAACCCTCGACGGGTCTGGCCGGTTCGCCGTGGGGATGACACCGGAGCTGGCTGGGTTCCTGACCGGTCTCGGCGAGCGGTGGCACTTGAACTCGTTGCGTGCGGAGTGCTTGCACCAGCGGTCCGACCCAGCGTTCGTGTCGGGTGAGGGCGATGCTGGTTCTCGGTTGGGTCAGGTGGAGCCGTGCGGGGAGACGGGCTACCAGTACGGGTCGGCGTGGCTTGTTGAAATCCTGCCGGATTGGCTGCTGCTGGAGTTGCGTGACCGGGTTGGTCTCTATCCCCCGAGTTGCGAATAGCGAGGCGATACGTTATAATGATGGTGTAGGGGAAAGGCCCCCGGGAAGGAGCACCGAGATGACACACGTCGCAGAAGTCGCAGCCCGGGCAGTCGCCCGGCACCCCGACGTCAAGCTCCTCACGAACGGTCTCCCCTTCAACTGGATGCTCAACGACGACGACCTCCTCGCCCTCGGTCTCGTGACCCGGCGGACCGAAACCGTTGTCGGCATGGTCACCACCGTCCGGGCAGGCATGGCAGTCAACGTCGCCATGACCGAAGCGTGGGCGATGGGTGCCTGCAACCTCGGTGGCACCGACCGGGCACCTCGGACCGGCCGAGACGCAGCCACCGTCCGGGTTTGTCCCGCGATGGCCGCATGGGCCGCCGCCAACACCGCCCCCAAACCTGCCGCCGCTCTCGCAGCGGCGGCATGAAAGGAACCCGATGAGCACCACCGAATACTGGGTGACCGCACGGGCCGCGATCCTCGATTACCAGTGCCCGGAATGTGACCGGGACTTCAAGCCGCCGTCCCGGTTGGCGGCACCCAAACTGGTCCGCTGTAAGTGCGGCCACTCGTTCCACCCACAGATGGGAGTCTGATGAAATCCAACACTGAACCGGTCACGATGCGGTTGCCGCGAAACGAGATGCGGCTGCTGATCCCCGCGATCATGGATCGCATGACGATGATGGCCCACGACCGCTCCGTCGGTCGGTTGACCCAACCCGAGTACGACAGGGCGTTCGCCGCCCACGACAAGCTGTTGACCGATCTGCGAAAGGCGGTGTCTTGAACACCCAACTCACGACAACGACCGAGAACTACAGCGTCCGCATCGTGAAATCACCGGGCTACAACCCGGCGGCACCGTGGAACGGATCTCCCATCGTGCCCGCCTTGATCGACGACGCTGATGGTCGAGTCATGCGGTACCTCGGGTACAGGACATCGTTGGGCGACGCGGCCGACAAAGCTGTTGCTGTGATGGCGGGCTGGTTCACTCCGCGGCATCTGATCTCCCGAGTCGAAACCGACGGGGTCGTCGAGCTGACGATGGTCGTTGAAGCGACCGGCTGACAACCTGTTTGTGTAGGGTGTGGCGATGCCACGCCCCGACAGTCCTTCGTCCGCCGCGGTTATCGACGGCCCGTTCATCGACAGCTACTCCCGGGTTGAGATGGCCGGGTTGAGGTACAACGGGGCGACTGTTGAAATCACCGGTCTGACAGCTCGGATCTCCGGCCCCGGGTTCGATGACACCTACATCCTTCAAGGCCCCCCGGAGTACGACTTGTCGAGTTACCGGAGCGGTTCGGGGTCGGTCGTCGGGATGTACGCCAACGAACCGTTCGTGGTCATTCGCGACATTGGATGCCAGTGCCGCGGTTCGTCGAAGATGGCGAAGTGACACCGGAACAAGAAACCCAAGCACGCCATATCGCCCGGGCGAGGATTCTGACTGACGCTGTGGCCGGGCCGGGGATGAGCACGACGATCACCGGCGCTGAGCTGCGGGCGATCATGGGAAGGCTCGACACGTTGGAAGCGGAGAACGCTGCGCTCCTGATGGCGGGCGGTTCGCCGACAGCGGAAGCGTTTGAGGTGGTGGATCTGTCGTGGTTGTCGGAGTTGCCGGTCGCTGTGAACGCGCTGGTTGAAATCGTGGAGGGTCACCCTGAGTTGTGGGGCACCCCGGCGGTTGAGGCGCTCGGGTCGTACGCGTCGCAGCGGGGGTTGAAGCTGTCGGAACCGTTGAGGTTGGCTGTCGAACGGTGTTTGACAGGCGACGCAACGTGACATTACGGGTCGCTTACATCGGCAACTTTCAGCACCGGCACTGCACAGAAGTTCACGTCGCCGCGACGTTGGAGGACCTCGGTGCCGAAGTGATCCGGTTGCAGGAGAACGAGACGACGCTGGAGTCGATCGAAGCGCGCTCGACCGGTGCGGACATGTTGCTCTACACAAGAACGTGGGGGTTGCCGTACCCGTTGCAGGCGATTGAAATGTTCCGCCGGTTGGAAGCTGCGGGGACGGTCACGGCGTCGTTCCATCTCGACTTGTACCTCGGGTTGGTTCGCGAGGCGACGTTGGACGGCGACCCGTTTTGGGCGACGCAACTGGTGTTGACCCCGGATGGGGCGGCGTCGTCGGAGGCGGAGTTCGCCCGGCGTGGCATCAACCATGTGTGGTCTCCTCCGGCGGTGTTCGACCGGGAGTGTGTGCCGGGCACGTTCCGCGCCCAGTTCGCGCATGACGTCGTGTTCGTCGGGTCGTACCCGTACCCTCACCCGGAGTGGCCGTACCGCGACCAGCTCGTCGAGTGGGTGTCGGCGACGTACGGGGCCGGGTACCAGCGGTACGGCGGGCAGGCCACAGTGATCCGCAACGAACCGTTGAACGACCTGTACGCGTCGGCGAAGGTTGTGGTCGGCGACAGTTGCAACCCGGGGAACCACCCCCGGTACTGGTCGGACCGGTTGACCGAAACCCTCGGCCGGGGCGGGTTCCTGATCTGGCCGCGGATCGACGGGGTCGAGGAGTTGGGGTTCGTCGACGGTGAACACTTCCGGGTGTATGAGCTGGGCGACTTCGACGAACTGAAATCGTTGATCGACCATTACATCGCTCACCCTGACGAGGGCCGGGCGATAGCGAACGCCGGTCAGGTGTTCGTGCGCGAGCATCACACCTACCGGAACCGGATGGCCCGGTTGATGGAAGCTGCTGGACTGGAGTTCTGAGTGGAACCGATCCTCGTGGTCTCCCCACATTTGGATGATGCGGTGTTGTCGATGGGCGAGTTTCTGGCGTCGTGGCCGGGGGCGACTGTGATGACTGTGTTCGCTGGGGCACCGTCTCCGCCGCAGGTGACGACGTTCGACGTCCACTCGGGGTTCCGTGACTCTGATGATGCGATGGCGTCACGGTGGGACGAGGACGACCGGGCGTGTCTCGCTGTCGGGTCGGTCCCGATGCGCGCTGAAATGTTGGACGACCAGTACGTCGAAGTGCGCGACGAACCCGCAGCGATCGCTCAGATCGAAGGGTTGATCGCGGGGACCGCGGCGAAGCTCGGAACGGTCCGGGTGGTCGCACCGCTCGGGATCGCCCATCCCGATCACATCCTTGTGGCGACAGCGGCAGCTCGGGTGGCGTTGTACCACGACGTTGAAATGTGGTGTTACGAGGAGCTGCCGAACCGGGTGGCGATGCCCGAAGAAGTGGCACCGGCGTTGCATCGGTGGTCGTCGGTCGGGTTGAACCCGGGGCTGTCGTTTCTTGGTGTCGGCCCGCTCGACATGAAGAAGGCCGCGATCGCGTGTTACGAGTCGCAGTTGTGGGCGCTCGACCAGCGGTGCGTGATCGTGCCGGAACGGGTGTGGAGGATGCACCCGGCATGAAGGTGAACTGGGGGTGCGCCAACACGGTCGCACCCGGCTGGTTCAACTCGGACCGGGAGGATTACCCGGGGATCTCTCACGTCGGCGACCTGTTGGCGGGGTTGCCGTTGCCGGACAGCTCGGTTGAAATCGTGGTGGCGAACCATTCGTTGCAGATGATCCCGTACGTCGATCTCCCCGCTGCGTTGGGTGAGCTGGTGCGGGTGCTGGTCCCCGGCGGGATCTTGCGGCTGCTGGTACCCGATGTGTTCGGGGCGGAAGGCGCGTTCGCCGCGTATCGGCGGAACCGCAGAGATTGGTTTCCGGTGGCGAACGATGTGGAACGGTTGACCGGTGGGAAGCTGGCGGCATACGGCTTGTGGTATTCGACGGCGCGGTCACAGTTCACCGCCGCGTGGTTGCAGTCGTTGGTGTTGAAATCCGGTTGCTCCCCGGCGGTCGCTGCGGTGGGGGTGTCGATGTTCGGGTCGGACGAGTCATTGGAGTTGGATACGAGGGCAGGCGAAACGCTTGTTGTGGAAGGAAGAAAACATGGGTGAGCAGGTCGTCATCGACTTCGACGAGTGGCTGCGGTTGGGTGTCGAGGCCGGTTGGTGTTCCCCGCCGTACTGCGACTCCCATGACGGGGTGCCGTTCACGGTGACCGAGGAAGAAGCAGACGAAGAAGATGTGGTCGACTCGTGCCGTCACAGTCTGCGGCTGATCCCTTCCGGTGAGGCTCTCGCCCCGTTCTACGCCCGCTGGGGGGCGCACCCGCTGGAAGCCACTGTTCCCCTGTCGGCAGCGACAGCGGCGGCTGTGAGGACGTGGGAGGTCGGAGAGGATGGTTGAGTTGTTGGCCCCGTTCCGAAAGTTGGAGCTGGGATGCGGACGGAAGGAAACCGAGGGGTACACCCGCGCTGACGGCAACCCGAACGTCGAAGCGGACTGGCATGGCGACGTCAGCGGGCCGTTGCCGTGGGGCGACGGTGCGTTCGATGAAATCCGGGCGGTCGACGTGCTGGAACACATCTCCTACTGGCGGACGTCGACGGTCCTCGCCGAGTGGGTTCGTCTCCTCGCCCCGGGCGGCCGGTTGTATGTGCAGGTGCCGGACTGCCGCCGGATCATGGCCGAGTTCGTCGCTGACCCGGAACGGTGGCGGGAACGGGTCCCCCCGGAGCTGACCGAGTTGCCGCCGATGGTGACGGTCGCGTGGCGGATCTTGGGTGGGCACGACGACGGGAAGTTCACCCACGAGGGCGACGACTGGCGGCTCAACGCCCATTACGCCATGTTTGATGTCGAGTCGTTGACGTGGTACCTCGACCGGGCCGGGCTGGTCGTCGATGAAATGTCGTCGAACTTCCATCCGAATCTCATGGTGTGGGCTGTGAAACCGTGACCCGGAGGTGCCCGGCTCTAGGGTGATCTGGTGACAGGGTTCGACTTGAAAGCCTCGATCGAGGCGTGCGCCCGGCAGGACACTGAGGGTTGTGTGAAATGTTGGGAGGACTTGGACCGGTACCGGTCGATCCTCGCAGCGGTCCGCCCGGCGCTGATCGTCGAGTGCGGGACCTTCTCCGGTAAGAGCGCCTTGTGGTTGGCTGACGTCGGGAACTGTTCGGTCATCACTGTCGACGTCGCCGACCAAGTCGACGACGACGTGCGGGCGGCGTGGGCCGGTCGAATCGTGCAAGTCGTTTCGCCGTCGACCGACCGGGGGACGGTTGCCGCTATTGGGGCTGGTGTCGCCGCCGCCGACGGGCCGGTCATGGTCATCTTGGACTCCGACCACTCCGGCCCTCACGTCCTCAACGAGATGCGGGCGTACTCACGGTTCGTCACCCCGGGTTCGTTCATGGTGGTCGAGGACACAATCCTGCGATGGTTGGACCCGAAGGAACGGTCGTTCTACAACGGCGACCCGATGGACGCTGTGGAGGAATGGTTGTCGACCGAGGTCGGCTGGGTGATCGACGATGAAATCCAAGGGATGCACCCGGTGACGATTCACCCGTCGGGGTGGCTCCGCCGGGCGGGCTGATGCACCCGGCAGCGTTGCAATGGGCGAAGTTGCACGTCCCCGAGCTGCCCGGTTCGGTTGTCGACATCGGCGGGGCAGACATCAACTGCTCACTCCGCTCGCTCTACACATGGTCGGCGTACACCTGTATCGACATCGCTGACGGCCCCGGTGTCACCGTCGTCGCCCCGTTCACCGAGTGGTCGGCCACGCAAGGCGACGCGATGTGTGATCTGGTGGTGTGCTTCGAGGTGTTCGAGCACACCGCGTCATGGCCGGGGATTGTGCGCGAGGTGTTCCGGTTGTTGAAGCCGGGCGGGCGGTTCGTCGGGACATGCGCGACAGGTCAGCGGACCCCGCACTCGGCGTACGGGTTCGACGTCCTCCCCGCCGACGAGTATTACGCCAACGTCCCGGCGGGGGTGTTCGCCGACCATCTCGCTGAGGTCGGATTTCTGGAGTTCACTGTCGACGTCGCCCGGTCGTGGATGGACTTGCGCTGGTCGGCGGCCCGTTGAGCTGGTTGATGGTTCTCCCGGCGATCGACCCTGCCAAGACCGCCGGGTTCTTCGCCGGGTGCAAACTCCCCCACGACCAAATCCTGTTGGTTGACAACACGACGTCGCCGTGGACGTTGATGCCCGACGGTTGGGACGGGCGGCTCGTCCAATCGGGGCGCAACCTTGGGGTCCCGGCGTCATGGAACCTTGGGGTTCAGACCGTGATCGCCGAGCAGATCGACTACCTCGTGTTGGCGTCGACGTCGTTCCGGTTCGGGGAATCAGGCGGCCGTGACTTCATCGACGCTGTCGAAATGTGTGACACCGGTGGGGTGTGGTGCCAACACGGTTGGCATTTCATCGCGATCGGTCGGGCCATGTTCGAGCGGGTCGGGGAGTTCGACGAGGCGTTCTGGCCGGGTTACTGGGAGGAGTCGGATCTGTGTTACCGGCTGTGGCTGACCGGCGAAGCGCGCCGCAAGTTCGTGCCGGGCGACGGGTTCGACCCGCACGAGAACTGGTGTCGCGTCGAGGTCGACGGCGAGTTCGGTGAGCAGGCGGCGACGTTGGCCGCTGGGCTGGTCCCGACCCGGCTCCTCGAATCGGCGGGCTACTACGAAATGAAATGGGGTGGCCCCCAAGGGTTCGAGACGTACGAGCACCCGTTCAACGACCCGGCCATGTCGGTTCGCGCGGTGCAACAGAATGGGTACACATGAAGGAGGCAGGGATGGCGTTCATCGGGTTGGGTGGGGTTGAGTTGCTCTACTGCGCGGACGAATACAACGCGTCTCGGACGAACGAGCGGGCGGTTGAAATCCCTATCGCGATCCACTGGATGTCCCCGCAGGAAGGTCTCGGGTTGGAAGTCGGCAACGTCCTGAGCCATTACATGCCGCGGTTGTGGACGTGCGTCGACGCGTTCGAGTACGGGCCGGGTGTGTTGAACGTCGACATCTTGGACTTCGAGCCGGACGAACGGTACGACTGGATCGTGTCGATCTCAACGGTCGAACACATCGGGTGGGAAGGCCGAGGACCCGACGAGGACGCCGACGTGTCGAAGTCGTTGCGGGCGATCGAACACATGCGGGGTCTCCTCGCCCCGGGCGGTCGGATGCTGCTGTCGTTCCCGACGGGAGTTCACCCGGGGTTGGATGAGGCGGCCGGGTCGGGGGCGTTCAACGCCGAGGACGAGGTGTTCATGTTGCGAACCGATGATGTGACGGAGCGGTGCCCGGGTTCGTGGGCACCGGCGGAGTTCCGGGCGGAGCCGTACCGGTCGGAGGCGTGGTCCGCTGGTGGTGTGTGGATCGGGGTGCTGGGGTGAAGATTCTCGTGGTGTCGGATCTGTGGCAGCCGTTCCCCGGGGGAGCTGAGAGGCTGATGTTCAACCTTGCCCGGGACTTGATGCGGCGCGGTGAGGACGTGACGGTGCTGACCGGGTATCTGGAAGCGGAGCAGTTCGACGGTCCGCCGGTGATCGTCAACGACAGCATCGGGGTGTTCAACGACCGTGACGCCGGAGCTGAAATCGTCAGCAGGGTGATCGCCGAGGCGCGCCCGGATGTGATCTTGACCCATCACTTGTACGCGTCGCAGTTCAAGGCGGAGATGACCGCGTCGGGTGTCCCGTTCGTTCAGGTGGTGTTGAACGGGCAGCGGATACCGGAGGCGGCGTTGGCGGTGTTCATCTCGAAGTGGGTTCAGGAGGCGGGTGAGCCGTTGCCGGGTGACATGCTCATCACGCCACCGGTGTTCGACGATGTGGTCGCTGAAATCCACGGTGACGCGATCGGGTTCATCAAACCGATCGAACACAAAGGGGTGAAGCTGGTCTACGAGATCGCGGCGGCGCTCCCTGACCGCCGGTTCCTGATCCTGCGTGGCGAGTGGCAGGACCTTGAAATCATCGAGGCCCATCCGAACGTCGAGTTCATGGAACCAGTGGCGGACATCCGCGACTTCTACCGGGAGTGTCGGATTCTGCTGGTGCCGTCGGTGTCGGAGGACGCCGGGACGGTGGCTCAGGAAGCGACGGCGAACGGGTTGGTGTGCATCTCGTCGGATCGTCAGGGGTTGGCGGAGACGAACGCTGGTGGGGTGACGTTGTATCCGGGTGACCCGGTGGCGTGGGTCCGGTGGATCGAGGAGTTGGACGACCCGATGTTGTACGCGTCGGTGGTGGATCGTCAGGTGGAGTATCTGGAGTCGGTGGGGCAGGCGGCCCGGTTGGACGAGTTCGCTGCCCGGTTGGCTGCGATGAAATCCTCGGGTTGCGTATAGCCCCACGATACGGTATGCTTTGGGTGTAGGAGGAAAGGAAACCCATGAGCACCACCACCATCACCCGCCCAGTCGAAGTGGACACCGAGCTTGCCCGGATCTACAACGCTGAGAACAAGGTCGCCGCCACGATCGCCAACCTCGAAGCCCGCATCCGTCAGGCGGCTGGCGACACCAATCACCGCCGCAACAGCTACAGCTACACCCGCATGGAGAAGCTCGTGACGGTCAGCATCACCGACGCCCTCGCGCTCGGCCCCGTCGACGGCACCCCCGCCTACGAGATCAGCAACTTCGAGAGGGCGGCCGCTGAGCTTTACACCGCCTACGCCGAGCGTGAGGCCCTCGCCGCCGAGGCCGCCCCGTTCCACGCCGAGTTCCGGGCAACCCAGTGGTCACGGTTCTTCATCGTCCCCGACGGTCACATCCACTCCTCGATGAACTGCTCGACTTGCAACAAGGACGGCAAGGCCACCTCGTTCGGTTGGTTGCCGCAGCTCTCGGGTCTCACCGAGGCTGACGCCGTCGAAGCTCACGGGATGACGCTCTGCACGGTTTGTTTCCCCTCTGCCCCGGTCGAGTGGACGACAGGCGAGGCCAAAGCCAAGATCGAAGCCCGGGAAGCCCGAGAGGCCGCCAAGGCCGCCAAGGAAGCGAAGCGGTTGGAGAAGGCGCTCCTCCCCGACGGGTCGGAGATGCGGGTCGGATCGTACGAGCGGTTCTCGACGCTGACCGCCGCTAAGAGCTGGCTCACTGACGCAGCGATGTGGAACGCCGACGGCAGAGTCCACCCGTCCTTCCAACCCTTCGATGTCGACAGGGTCGCCGGAGCGGTCGCCGCCAAGCTGGGCACGACCGTCGAGGTCGAGCTGGCCGCCGCCGCCAAGCGGGCAGCGAAGCGGAAGTGAAGTCCGCCACCCCAGTTGCGTAATGTAGCGTGACCCGCTACAATGAGGTTGTAGGGAAAGGGTCCCCACAAAGGAGCACCACGATGAACAAGGCGCAGATCGCAGCAGTTGAGCGTCACGACCTGATAGCGAAGCTCCTGCGGGACGCCCTGCTCAAAGACCTTGACGCGTTGCAAGACGTCGAGGACAAAGTCGACCCCGCCGACATGGAGATCGTGTTCACACCCGACATGATCCCGCAGGAGCCGCTGCTCCGTTACAGCGAGGAGTGGTGATGACCACCAAGATCGAGACCGCCCGAACCGATTGGAGCAGGGCACAAGCCAAATACGCGGAGGAGATCGCCGCCGCCAACGCCGCCTACGAGGACGACATTGTGACCTTCGGAGTGCAGGCCGCCTTTGTCAAGTGGAACGACATCAGCGCCGAAGCTCGCTACAGGTTCAACTTCGCCGCCAACGCCTACTACTGGGCCATCGACTACTACACAGCCATCGAGCAGGCGTGATGCTCGTCCCCGCAGTACCCACCGAAATCGGACAGGCCGTCCGGTTCAACGCCTACGGCGGCCGGGTCCGACTGTGGCAAGTGAACATGCGTGGCACCGTCACCCGGTTCACCGCCGCCGGTAACCCCGTCATCACCATCGACGACGACCAGCCCGGGGTGTACCCATCCGGCCGGGTCGTGACCGACACCTACGGGTGCGCCCGCCGCATCGACGCCAACCACGTTTGGATCAGAGAGGAACTTGAACTCCGATGAAATCCACGACCAACCTGAAAGCCGGAGACGCAGTCGTCTCCGCCCACGGCCGGGCCGGAACCGTCCTGCGGGTCACAGAGAACCCGTTGAACTCAAACGGCGGGATCGCGATGGTCACCGTCGCATGGGAATGGGGCGGCAGGACCGCTTCGATCGCCCGTCACACCGCAAGCACTCTCACCAAGAAGGAAACACCATGAGCACCACACCAGTCCGAACCGACACCGCCACGATCTACGACACCGTGAAATCCTTGGGGAGCCTCTCCGCCGTGTACGGCGCGGCGGCCCTCGGTAACACCGAAGCGCAGGCCGTTCTCGACGCGTTGAAATCCGAGGCTGTCGGCGAGGCCCACGCCTACGGGGTCGCAGCTTGCGTGCTCGCCGCTCTGAACGGAATCTCGTACCTGCCGCTGCGCGCCGCCGGGGTCGCTTAGTCTCCCCGGGTGCAACGTCTCGGACTCGTCGCCCGCGCTGATTCGGGGGGACTCGGGAACTTGACTTGGGAGTTCGCCCGGCACATGAACCCCGACCGGGTGCTTATCATGGACATCGGCCAGTACGGCCGGTCCGACCCGCACCTCAGCCGCTACGACGGGTTCGACACCCGGGTTGTGTACGGTCTCGGCCCGACACCGGACGACCGCAAATGGTTGCTCGACGGGTCCGACGTGATCTACTCGGCGGAGACTTGGTACGAGGACCAGTTCCCGCACGAGGCGAAAGAGGCCGGGGTCCGCACCGTCCTCCATGTGATGCCGGAGTTGTTCTTGGACAACCGGGTCGCCGACGACATATGGGTGCCGACGACATACCGCAAAGGTCACATCCCGAACTCGCGGCTGGTCCCGGTCCCAGTCGCTCTCGACCGGTTCACCCACAAGGTCAGGTCACCCGCCGAGCATTTTGTTGCGTTGTGGGCACCGGCGATGTTGGACCGCAACGGGATCAACGTCGTCTTTCAAGCGGTGGAGCAGGTGCGCGTGTCGTGCCGGGTGACGATCCTCGGGGCGCAGCAGGTGTGCGAGTTGCCGTCGTCGTGCCCGGTGAAACTGGACTGCCACCCGAAGGAGTACCCGGTCGACTACTTCGATCTGTGGCCCGACGACGCCGATGTGCTGCTGATGCCACGCCGGTACGCCGGGCTGTCGCTTCCCGTTCAGGAGGCCGCCGCCCGTGGGATGGCAGCGGTGATGACCGCTGTCGAACCGCAGAACGAATGGCCGAACGTGGTTGGGATCGCGACGACGGGGCATCACCCGCACCGTCAGCGGATGGCTGGTGGGATGGTGGATGTGTGGGACCCGGACCCGACCGGGTTGGCTCGGGCCATCGAGAACCTCGCGACCGACCCGGGGTACGCGGCTGAAATGTCGGGGCGCGCCCGGGGTTGGGCTGAGGCGTTGAGTTGGGAGATGTGGGCACCGCGTTACCGGACGCTCCTCGGTCTTGATTGACCGGGGAAGGTATCCGCCCCGGATGGCTGTCCCGGGGTTACCGTGTGCGGGAACGAGGAGGATCTCTGTGAACCAATCTTCAGGCGCAGACGACGCGGCACGCGTGACCGACACCATGCTGGTCGACCGGGGTGTGCGACTCGATGACCTGTCGGGGATGCACGGCAACCTCATCATCGAGCGGTTCACCCCGCCTTCCGATGTGGACGTGAACCGGCCGAAGCAGATCGGGGCGCTCATCGCCGGGTTGCGGCGAACTGAAATGCCGCAGGCCGAGGTCGACGCCCGAATCGCCGACCTTCAAGCCGAGTTGGCAGACATGCTCGTCGAACGTGAGTTGACCCACAACCTCATCACACAGGTCGGCGACCAGTATTACGGGGAGCGGGCATCAGGGATCGGCGGTGCCCCCGCGCAGGCGACCGGCATGAAACTCGGGATCGGGTCGACCGCTGTCGCCAAGACCGGTGCCGGTGCGGCGCTCGTCACCTACCAGACCGCGTCGAACGTCGCGATCGACGGGACATATCCTCAGTCGTCGCTGTCGGGTGCGTCGCGGCGCATCCAGTGGAAAACGTCGTACGGGGCGGGCATCGTCAACGGTGTCGCTCTCCGCGAGGTCGTCATCGTGAACGACTCGGCTGCCAACGCCACGTCGTCAGCGGCGAACACCTACTCGCGTGCCCTGTTCGGGCCGATGACGTTGGGAGTCTCAGACACCCTCGCAGTCACTTGGAACCATGACCTACTCGGCGCTTAGCGGTTCCATGTCACTGTGGTAGTGTCACGGGATGGATTCCTGTGGCTTTTCCGATTGCGTCCGCCCTCTCTACGCGAAGGGTTTGTGTAAGGGTCACTACGGTCAGCAACGTCGGGGTAAGCCGCTCACTGAAATCGTCGCGACGGCACACCGCGGCAAGGGTTGTGTCTTTCCCGGTTGTGGCAACCCGAACCACAGTCACGGGCTTTGTGCAGCGCACAATCGGCAGAAGCAGTTGGGTGTCGAGTTGCGCCCGGTCCGACCTCCACGACCGACGGCGGAAGATGGTTACCACTGGTGTTCGACGTGTCAGCAGTTTCAACCGGTCGAAAGTTTCGGTTGGGACAAGACCCGGGATCAGCCGAAACGGGTGTGCCTAGATTGCGCGATCTCGTCGCAGGCCGCTTACATCGAGAGAAACCGCGAACAGGTAAATCTGGGAAGGCGGCTCCGTAAGCGGGGTTTGTCGAAAGAGCAGTTCGATGAAATGTTCGCCGCTCAGGGCGGCCGGTGCGCGATCTGCAAACGCGACGACCAGAAGGTCGAGATCGACCACGACCACGACAACGGTCAGGTCCGGGGCTTGTTGTGCGGGGCGTGCAACAAGGCGCTTGGTTTCCTCGATGACGACCCGGCATTGTTCCGGGCGGGTATCGCCTACCTCAAACGTCGATCGCGGTAACGTCCGGCATGAACCAACACATCGAGGAGCCGTAAACGATGGCTGGCTTTGGAACTGAAATCATCTTGGACGGTGCGGGTGAACCGATCGGCGCGTACCGCGACAACCAGTCACCTGACGACGTGCAACGGGTTCACCCGGTGCCGCGTGTCAACGCGAAGGGCGACCCGATCCTCGACGGGAACGGCGACCCGGAGACAACGATGCTGCCGTTGGACGACCCGAGAACAGTCGCCCAGCTCACTTCGGAGGGGCTTGTCGTCGACGGGAACGAAATCGTCGCCGCTGAACCTGCTGGCTGATCGGGAGGGCTAAGTGCCATTCGACATCCCGAACTATGCGGGGGCGACGTTCCCGTTCCAGTCGGCACCCGACTCGGTTGACTTCGAGACGATCACCGCCGGGTCGACGCTGACCGGGGTGGTTTCTGGTTGCGCTGTGACCGCTCAGGGGACACCTGACATGACGGTTGCGGTGGCGTCTGGTCAGGTCGCGTTCATCGGCGTCGCCGCGAACGTGACCGCTCACGCTGTGGTGACGGTCGGGGCGGCCGACCCGACGAACCCGCGGATCGACATGGTCGTCGTCGACAACGCTGACAACGTGACGGTCGCTGCGGGCACCGCTGCTGCGGTCCCTGAGTGTGGGACACCAGCAGCGAACCGGGTGGTGTTGGCGATGGTGTACGTCCCGGCTGCGGCGACGACGATCCCGTCAACTCAAATCACTGACAAACGGGTGGCGGTGTTGCCGTTCGGGACGGTCGCGGGGACGATCGCTCAGGGCCAAACAGCGGTGTCACCGTGTTACATCGTGGCGTTGGCGGTGGCACTCGGATGAAACAGAAAATCAACACCTACGTTTTCGACACGGCGACGTCGACGGTTCGTCTCACCGACTTCACCCACGTCGAACTCGACCGGTTGCTCATCATCACCGACGCCACGGTCGGCACCTGCCTGTATGTGTTCGCCGACTCGGCACCGGGCACAGCGACAGTCACCGGGCGTAACCAGTTCACGTTGAGTCATTCGATGGCGGGGTTGAACAACTCCGACGCTCTCATCATCTACTACGAGCTGGACGAAACCGACCCGATTCAGGACCGGCCGATCGAGGTGAAACTCGCCGACATCGAGACGGAGTTCCCGGTTGATGTCCGGTTGGACGGCGTCGACGCGAGGGCGGATTCGCCCGGTGTTCAGATCGTGACGTTGGCCGGACCCGGTGGGGATGTGATCGACGTCCAATCCGGGGGTCTCCTCGTTCGCGACTCGAACGCCGGTGACCTTGTCGTCGGCGGTTCCGCAGAGGGTGTCGTCGCCGGGCAGCGGGTTGTCGGGTCGTACGCCGAGTTCAAGGTCACGAACCCGTCGGCGGTCGCGGCGACGACCGCGTGGTTCGACGCCGCGGCGTACCGGTCGGTGTCGGTGCATTGCACCACAG
>Ga0315284_10000884_pt1 | contig 41192 bp, 21 predicted proteins | sample YL17G09_16_MG_FD_203696 | JGI IMG/M metagenome (GOLD analysis project Ga0315284, IMG submission 203696) | Sediment microbial communities from Yellowstone Lake, YNP, Wyoming, USA - YL17G09_16 | ecosystem: Environmental > Aquatic > Freshwater > Lake > Sediment | place: USA: Wyoming | collected...
TCCTTTACAAATCCAGAAATGATATCCCTGGCATCCAACACAACAGGATAATCCCTCTGTCCTGTCTTGCCGTCTGCATTTGTCGCAGTCACAGCGATGGAGAAAGTGCCATTGACATTTTCATTCACGCCATGACACAAAATCTTGTCATTCTGCACAGCCACGGTAAGAGGAGCATTGTTGCTCTTCACTTGCACAGAGGCAAAAGGCTTTCCTTGAGGGTCTGTAACAACATCGCTGATTGGTTTCCTTAGAGTGTCGCCTTCTGCTCCATTGAATGAGACGTCCTTGAACTCAGGAGACAGGGCATCAGCGACTGAAAACTGGACAGAGGCAGTGCCTGCCTTTTGGCGTCAGTGGCTGTGGCAGTCCCCTGTTTCACACCAGGCGCGTTGTATGCACGCTGAAAAGCGGTTTCAAAAAAACGCTGCCCTTGGGGCTTGAATGTATAGGTTGTATCAGGCAAGGCAACAACAATATCCTCCAGGCCAATATCATCAGACGCCTTCACAGAAAAAGTTATAGGCTCATTAAACTTGGCAGAGAGAGGAGAAGCAGTAAATTGCTCAATACGTGGAGGTTTGTCTTCAGGAGTAAGGAGGGAACAGCCTCCTACCAATGAAACCAATCCGATAGCAGCTGTCGTTGTGAAGGTCAGGTGCATAGACTTTTGAAGATTCCCGAAATCTACCCACGCAATCCTCTGTGAGATTTCGGGAATCTACCCCTTCCAGAGTTGATCCTCAGTTTGCTTCATCTGTTCTTCAGCGAACGATTCGACGAATTGTCTGTAATCTTCGATGCCATCGAAATGGGAGAGTACAAACTCGGTGGCGACAGGAGGTCGCCTGTAGATGCCCGAAATCTCTCGCCGCTTCGGCCTTGTGATTTCGGGTATCTCTCCAGGGCACACGTAATCCCGGTAACTTGAAAATTCCCAATGCTCCGCTCTCTCGACCAGTCCGGCAAAGCGCGGATTGAGGTGGATGTACCGCGTGAGATGGAGAAGGTACTCCGTCGAGTCGGCGTGCTTCGCTTTGAACCGTCCTTGAAACAGATGTCCCACTCTTCCATAGCGAGCGTTGATGGATTTCGAGAAGGAGATGCCAAAGTGCTGCATGGCGCTAGAATAGTCCAACCCCGATAGCAGCCGGATGAGCAAGTGAAAATGATTTGGCATTAGGCAGTAAGAGTGGATCTCAGCTTGGTCGGATGGGAAATACTCGACAAACCTCTGCAGAAAGAATCCATAGTTTTCAGGCTCAAAGAAGATGGACTCTCTGTTGTTCCCTCTGTTGTAGAGGTGGTAGAAATGATCTGGCAAGAATTGGGCGTCTCGATATGGCATAGGTGATCCTTGTAAGATTCCCGAAATCTCACGTGTCGTTCCCTGGTAGATTTCGGGAATCTCCGTCAGTGCGTCTCCAGCCAGTTCGTCCCTACGCCGATCTCCACCTCAATCGGCACGTTGAGCTTGAGTGATTCCTGCATGTGCTTGGTTACCAAGCTCCGCACTTTTTCTTCCTCATCCTTTTTCAGCTCAAAGACCAACTCGTCATGGACCTGGAGGATCATCCGGGTCTTGAGGCGTGCTCTGGCGAATGCCCGATCGATATTGATCATCGCCAGCTTGATCATATCGGCAGCGGTGCCCTGTATGGGCATGTTGATGGCCTGCCGTTCGGCATTCTTCCTGAGATTGTTATTGTGGCTGTTGAGGTCGGGGAGGTATCGCCGGCGCCCGAGGAGGGTCTCGACATACCCACGTTCTCGTGCAGCCCCGATGGTGTCGTTGATGTATTGCTTCACTTTCGGAAATCGCTCGAAGTAACGCGCAATGATCTCTTTGGCTTCAGACTGCGTAATCTCGAGTCGTGTGGAGAGGCCGAAGGGTCCAATCCCATACATAATTCCAAAGTTGACCTCCTTTGCCTTTCGGCGCATCTCCCTCGAGACTTCCTCGTGAGCGACTCCGAACACCTTCGCGGCAGTCGTCGTGTGGATATCCTCCTTATTCCGAAAAGCCTCGCTGAGTCCTTCGTCACCCGAAATATGCGCCATCACCCTCAGTTCGATCTGCGAGTAGTCTGCCGACATCATCAGACTGTCTCCCTCGCCTGGAACGAACGCCTCGCGGATCGAACGACCGATTTCAGTGCGGATCGGAATGTTCTGCAGATTGGGATCGCTGCTGGAGAGCCGCCCCGTTGCCGCGATGGTCTGATTGAATGATGTGTGAACCCGGCCCGTCCGCGGATTAATCAGAGCGGGCAATGCATCGACGTAGGTCGACTTGAGTTTCGAGAGCTGTCGATACTCCAGCAGGTGCTCAATAATGGGATGTTCATTTCTCAGGGTCTCCAAGACACCAACGTCCGTGGAGAATCCCGTTTTTGTCTTCCTCACCGTTGGGAGCTTGAGCTTATTGAAGAGCACATCACCGAGCTGCTGCGTGGAGTTGATGTTGAATGGCTCGCCAGCGAGCTTATGAATCTCGCGGGTCAGAGTGTCCAACTGCCGTTCCAGCTCTTTTGACATGTTCCGTAAATGGTCAATGTCAACCGCCACACCCGCTTTCTCCATCTTGGCGAGCACCGATAACAGAGGGAATTCTAGTTTCTCGCAGAGTCCCAGCATTCCCTGCTGTTCAAGTTTGCCGGAGAGAGCCCGATAGAGACGGAGCGTGATGTCGGAATCCTCGCAGGAATAATCGGAGAGATCCTCGAGGGGTACCTCACGAATATGTTTCTGCTCCTTGCCGGAACCGACGAGCTCGGTAAAGGAAACTGTCTTGTATTGCAGGTGCTCCCGTGCCAGCGCGTCGAGATTATGTCGACCATCGGCGCGCAGAATGTAGCTGGCGATCATCGAATCGAAGGCGAGACCTTGAGGCCAGATGTCATGCTGCGAGAGAACCAGCATATCGTACTTGATGTTGTGACCAATCTTCCGAGGATCCCGGTTCTCAAGAAGAGGTTTCAGATTCCGTACAACCTCGTCAACATCAATCCCCTTGCTCTGTGATGTTGCGGCTTTCTTCTGCGTGAAAAGCTCAGCCTGATCGGCCTCGGTTTTCGGTCGCACGGACACGAAGAACGCCTCGCGTGGCTTCAGACAGAAAGAAATTCCCACCAGCTCTGCACTCAACGCGTCAGTTGATGTTGTCTCAGTGTCAAAGACAAACTCCTTCGATTTCCTGAGCCGCGAGCAGAGATCTTTGAGTTCCTTTGTGTCGGTGATGAGCTTGTACGCGTGCTTGTCCTTGTGCATGTCAACAAGCTCGATCTCGGGCGGCGGGAATTCGACTTCTTCAGCCTTCCCCTTCGCCTTGATCCCTTCAGATTTCTTAAGAGATTGGACCAACGACTTGAACTCCAGCTCTTCGAACAACTTGACCAACGTGGGGATGTCTTTTTCCGCTGCCTTCAAAGTGTGGAAGTCTACTTTTAAGGGAACGTCGGTCTCAATCGTTGCCAACTCTTTTGACAAAAGCGCCTTGTCTTTGTTCGCCTCTAATTTCTTCCGCACACCTTCTTGCTCTATCTTCTGGATGTTCTTGTAGATGTTCTCGATTGTGCCGAACTTCTGGACCAGCGGAATGGCGGTTTTTTCGCCAACGCCGGGCACGCCCGGAATGTTATCAGAGGTGTCACCCATGAGCCCCAATACTTCTACGACCTTGTCGGGACTGACTCCAAATTTTTCCTTCACGCCATCAATGTTGACGATCTCGACTTCCGTCCCCTGTCGTCCGGGTCTGTACATCTTCGTTCGACCTGACACGAGCTGCATGAAGTCCTTGTCAGACGACACGAGGAACGTGAGGACCTTCTCGCGCTCTGCGCGCTTGGCAAGTGTCCCGATGATATCATCGGCCTCATAACCGTCCATTTCCAGCGCGGGAATTCTGTACGCCTTCACGATATCCTTGATCGTGGTGAGCTGCGAGATCATGTCCTCAGGCATCCTCTGGCGTGTTGCCTTGTATTCCTTGTACGCTTTGTGACGGAATGTTGGTGCGCCGGTGTCGAATACCACGGCAATGTAGTCCGGCGACTCGTGCGTGAGGATCCTGTTCAGAAAGGTGACGAAACCAAAGATAGCGCTCGTGTTTTCACCTTTTGAATTCATCAACGGGCGCTGAATGAACGCGTAATAGGCTCTATAAGCGATCGCGTTTCCGTCGATGAGGAAAAGTCGTTTGGGTGAGCTCATGCCGAGAAAATGCCTTCCGAGGATTGATCAGCGTTTGCGACACAGGCGATGCAGTTGCCGCGTCGTGGACGGTGGGGGATGATTGAAACGAAACGTTAGAGTCTGTCTCAAATTTACGCTGGAATTCTGCTCAAGTCAATGCGATGCAAAACCGACCATCGTGTCCCTGACCCGACGGATACCTCTGGATGAAATAGGCGTCCCCGAGGTCGTTGCACGAAGGATTTCAGCCACGTGAATACTTGAGGAGGACACGCTACACCGTGTCCTCAACCGCAGTCGGCTGTATCGCCTGCATGTGGTCTTGGGAGGGGATGGGCGATGTCCCGCTCTTGAGATCAATGAATGACTTGTTGAGGAAAAAGAGTGATACGGCAAGCAGAACACCCGTTATAAAGAAATTCTCGCGTAGACCCAGGGTTGCTGCAATATACCCCCCTGCGGTGGGTCCCACCATATTCGCCAGGACATAGAAGCTCGAAGCGATGCCCATTATACCCCCTCGGCGAGAGAGAAGGGAGTGTTTGCTGATGTATGAGTAGAGTGAAGGGAGGATTCCGCCGAGACAAAACCCCTGCAAAGCGCGGAGGAACAGGAGTTGGTACGCCTGCGTCACGAAACCCTGGGCCGCGCACGCCACTGCAGCGCCGCTGATGGCGATCGTCAAGTTCTTCTTGTAGCTCATCGTATCATTTCTTCGCCCCCACCAAGGAGAGGAAATGACCATGAAGACACCGGTTATCGAGAAGATCGCTCCCGTGAGCGTCGCAAGGTATGCCTTGTTCGGTTCGAGATACTCGATGTAGAGGGCAAAGACAGGCTGGATCAACAGGACTGCGACCTGAGAGAGAAAGATGATTGCCAGCGCAACGCGGATTGGCCTCGATTCGAATGCATACCGAAAATTGCTCAGAAAGGTGTGGCGCTGCTCCACGGCGAGATATTGCTTCGGCGGATCTTCAATAAACTTGACGACAAGAATTCCGGCGATTGTACACAAACCGGCGACGATGAAAAAAATTGGCCGATATCCAAAGGCGTCGGCAAGTGAACCCCCAACGAGTGGACCGATGACCCCTCCGCTCGCGGAAGCCGTCTGGAGCAATCCTAACGCATAGCCGGTGCGATCGTGCGGGGTGCTTGCTGACACGAGCGCAAGTGCTGCAGCGATGAAACCGCTGATTGCACCCTGGAGCATACGGAAGATCAGCAGCACCTCAACGCTTTGCGAGAGGCCGATGAGCGCTTGAGAGACCGCGAGTCCGAAGATAGCGCGCACCACCATCAGCTTCCGGCCGTAGCGGTCGCCAAGGTAGCCCCACACAGGAGTGAGGAAGAACGAGATGAAGAACGGTCCAGCAAACACATAACCGCTCCATCGTGCCACATCGTCAGTCGAGGATACACCAAGTGTGCGGATGTAGAAAGGAAGGAAGGGAACGACCAAGCTCATTCCCATCATAGCGATGAACTGAGATGCCCAGATGATGTAGAGTGTTCTTTGCCAAGGCTCCAGAGCTTTCAGGTTCATTCAGCAGTCTCGTCGTTCGACAGGAGTTCCGATCCCAATGATCTCTCTTGAAAATATAACCAAACGTCCCGTCAAAACAAACGAGTGGTTGGAACTCTACTCTCATCATTGTATATTGAGCCCTGACTCAGGCGTGAAGAGACTCAATATCTATATCATTCTTGCCATCCAGCAACTGATCTCCGGTGGCACGCACATCGTCGCCAAGGCTGTCGTAAAGGATGTTGATCCCGCTGTCCTCACATTTCTGCGGACGATCATTGCATCGGCCGGTCTCTTGGCTATCACCACTTTGCGCTCAGGCCGTCTTAAGATCGATCGCGGCGATTGGGGACAATTTGCCGTGCTTGGATTTCTCGGCGTTGCGCTCAATCAGTTTCTCTACCTCTACGGCCTGCGCTTCACCACTGCAGCGAACGGGGCCCTGCTCTATGCCGCAACCCCGGCATTTGTGCTTCTGTTGTCCCATTTTCTTCTGAAAGAGAGAATCACCGCAAAGAAGACGATCGGTATCATTGTAGCCTTCGTCGGGATTACGATCGTCATCTTCGAGCGCGGAATAGATCTCTCATCGACCTACGCGCTGGGAAATCTCATTATTCTGATAGCCGTTGTCGCATGGACGCTTTCAATGATTCTCGGCAAGCAGATGATCATCAAATATGGTGCTCTGCAAATGACTACGGCCATGATGACAGTCGGAGCAATAATCTTCTCACCCCTTGGAATCTACTCAACGACTTCCACTTCATTTGCTCATCTCTCGCTCTTTCACTGGGCAGGAATCCTCTATCTGGCTTCTGGGACATCAATTCTTGGCTATTTGCTGTGGTACCACGCCCTTGGGAGGATTGAGGCGAGCAAAGTTGCGGTGTTTGCCAATGCCCAGCCGGTGGTGGCGGCTCTTCTCTCGCTCATTTTCCTCGACTACTCTCTTACCACTGCTTTCGTGATTGGGACCATCGTCACAATCAGCGGGATCGTCGTCACGCAACGTGGCTGATCCTTGTTGACCCTCGTGAGAAACCCCGTTTTCCGTTGATTCAGCTTCAGTAGTTCAACTACCCGTTTGTTTGCCGTCATCTGGCGATTCGCGCCGCTGCTCATCGAAAACCGCTAAACTCGTCACCAACCCTTCCGTATTTTCACGCAGAGAAAAAGGAAGGGCGATTCATGGCAACGCCAACCACCCGCGATGAGCGTTCGCTGCGAGCTTTTTGGCTTGTATGCCTGTTTTCTGGTCTGGTGGGAATTGTGTCCGGGCAAACAGCGAAACGCGTCGTGATAACCGGTGACGTGACGGACGAAAGAAGAGTGCCCTTGGAATCGGCAAACGTACAGCTCATTGGAACGTTCGATGGCGATGTCACGAATTCGAGAGGCCGATTCCGTTTTGTCACAGGCAAAATCGGAATTCAGGAACTACGCGCGTCAATGATTGGGTACGAACCTGCAGTTGTGCGCTTGAACCTTTCGCACGGGGATTCGGTGGTTCTAAGGCTTGTGTTGAAGGAGATGCTTGTCAATCTCAAAGAAGTTACAGTGACTGCCAGCGCATACGCAACCGGCGACGAGGTAAAAGGTATGACGTTGCGTTCGCTGGAGGTCATCACCACACCAAGTGCGGCGGCAGACATTTTTCGCGCTCTACAAACGTTTCCGGGGGTCGTTGCTGTGGATGAAGGCTCAGGTTTGTTTGTGCGTGGAGGTGATGTGAGCGAAACGATCATTTTGTTGGATCAGGCAACCGTCGTACATCCATACAGATACGAATCGCCAACCGGTGGATACTTCGGAACGATCTCGCCGTTTTTGGTGAGTGGAACATTCTTTTCGTCGGGCGGATTTTCCGCTCGGTACGGAAACGCACTCTCAAGTATTCTGGCAATGGAAAGTCTCAATCTTCCCACATCTCTCACGTACAGCTTCAACGCTGGTCTAGCTGCGGGGTCTGTGGCGGCAAACGTTCCGATCATACCGCAGAAGCTCGGTGTGAGGATCTCAGGCAATCAAAGCTTCACCGGTTTGATGTTTCGTGTGAATGGTGTGCGCAATCGATTCACCATTCCCCCGAGCGGACACGATGCGAATCTCAGTATCGTGTACAAGTACTCCAGCACAGGGCAACTGAAATTCTTCAACTTCGTGAACGTTGATCGTATAGGCGTTCGAGTTGATGAACCTTCGTTTGACGGTGTGTATGAGTCGGAAGAGACGAATTGGCTGCACAACCTGCAGTGGGCCGATGCGCTGAGTGACTGGTTTGTGAAAGCGAGCATCTCAATGAATCGTTTTGGGATAGAACAGCAGTTGGGGAATATGCGCCTCAAGCCGTCCGATGAAACGTACAAGTTCCGTGTTGATGCGGAACGATCTGTGAGTGATGATCTCTGTTTCTCCTTCGGCGCGGAGGTTGAGCGATCAGAGAACCGCTTCCTTGGCACCTTACCCAGAAATTCTCAAGTGCTCGATCCCAGCGCAGAGGTGTATCGTCTTGACGAGCGGTATGCGACCCAGCGTTGGGGGGCGTACAGTGAGGTTGAAGCCCAGCTCTCAAGGCGATGGATGGGGAGCGGAGGTGTCCGAGTCGATTATCACAATCTCGCTCGGGAAAGCGTGATTGATCCTCGACTTTCGCTCCGATACAACTTTTCCAAAGAAACGAATGCGCGCATGAGTTGGGGGGTGTATCACGAATTCCCTCAGCCTGCTCTTTTCGATCAACAGAGCGGGAATCCATCGTTGCATGCACAGAGTGCGCAGCACGTTATCGCTGGATTTGAGCATGCGAACGATCTTTTCATGATTCGAGTCGAGGCATATCATAAGGTTTACCATAGCATGGTACTTCGCAACAAAGCGTGCAACTATACGAATGACGGTCGAGGTTACGCCCAGGGCGTGGATTTGTTCCTCAAGTACGGAGGATTTCTACAGACCCCTTACAGCGGATGGATTTCATACAGCTACCTGCGCTCACGCAGACTGCAGGCACGGGATCTCGTTGACCGCTATGTATACGAAGAAGCACCCTCATGATTCGACATCACCCACAATCTGACTGTCGTCGCGAAGGCGCAAGTGATACAGTTTCTCAGTGCAGGCGTGACCTTCCACTATGCAACAGGTCGACCTGAAACGCCGGTTATTGGTGCCGTGTATCGACCGGAAGGAGCGTACTACGAGCCAATCCAAGGTCCGATCAACTCCGAGCGGCTTCCGGATTTTGTCCGGGTGGACGCGACACTCAGTTATTTTCTGCCGTTCGGAGATTCAAACTCCGCGGTGTTCTACTTTTCGGTTTCCAATGTGCTCGACCGTGCGAATGCTGTACGATTGGAGTACTCGCGAGACTATTCGGAGCGCCGACTTCGCACATCAGACTACCGTCGCTTCATTTACTTTGGTGTAGGATTGTCAATAGGATCATTAGGAACGTGACAATAAGTGGAGAGCCAATCAATCGAATTACAGCGAGGATCACTCAATGAAAACAAAGTATGCGACTTTCTATCTAGTATTGAGTATCGTCATTCTGTCTGCGACTCACGCGCAGGATCGCGGGGGTGAGCAGACAATTGTTCAAGCAAAGCGTCTTCTCGTGAGAGCTGTCAATGAAGCCAAGCGGGACCTGTTCGTGCAAGCGAAGACGATGTTGGAGCCACTGGCAAATAATGAGAACAACGGCGCACTCGCACACTACTATCTTGGCTACATTGGCTATCAAATGGGAGTTGTTGTTGAGCGTATGGATAAAGAGCGCGCTGTTGCGTACCTTGATACGGCTGTCGAGCACCTAGAAGCCGCAATACAAAAGGATGAGCGTCTTGCAGAAGCGTATGCGTTGCTTTCAAGCTGCTATGGAATCAAGATCTCGTTTTCGCCTCTCAAGGGCATTATCCTCGGTCCAAAATCTGGCTCACTGATGGGCAAGGCAAAAAGCCTCGCGCCAGAAAACCCGCGCGTGGCGCTCCTTGATGCGATCGGTACATATAACACCCCTGCGATCTTTGGAGGAGGGAAAGATAAAGGGTTCGCTGGTTTCAAGAAAGCGGCAGAGTTGTTTGATCGCTGGAAGGATGCTGATTCCCTCCAGCCAAGCTGGGGAAGGGAAGAGGTGTACGCCTGGATTGGAATAGCTCATCTTGACCGAAATGAACCGATCATGGCTCGAAGAGCGTTTGAAAAAGCCCTGGAGATCAATCCTGACTACGGTTGGGTCAAATGGGTGTTAATGCCAAGGGTTGCTGCGGAAGAAGGAATGAAGCAATGAAGCAGGCACACGATGCAGACGCCAACCGGAGTGGCGGTAAATCCCTGCTCGGTTCTGTCCAATCTCAGCCTTCTGTGCTTTTGCCCCCTAGGCCTCACATGACCTGGGGAGGGGTTTTAATTGCGGCCGCACTATGGATCGTATATTCATTCGTAGCCGCCATTCCCTTGAAATACAATGCAGGCATTCCGTTTTCGTGGGCATTGACAGGCACGTTGTGCAACAACGCGTTTATGGCGCTCTTGAGCATACCCGCTTGGCTTATCGTTGTCCGTTGGATGGACTCATATAGTTGGCCTTGGAAGATTGCCGCGCACTTGATGATTGGGCCCCTGTATGCGATGGTCGACTATCAGTTCAACGTTCAGCTGATCGTTTGGTTTTCCGGGGGAGGCGCGGCCTTGCGTCCCGTAACGAGTGCGTTCGGATGGATGCTCGTCTGGAACTTTCTTCTCTATGTTCTCCAGTTTGCAATCTATCACGGATTGGTTACCTTGAAGCGTCTCCGGCTTAAGGAACGGCAAACGCTGGAGCTGCTTTCCTTGAGCAGAGAAATGGAGCTTGCAGCACTCAAGTCGCAAATCAATCCTCACTTTTTCTTCAACATTCTCAACAGCATCAGCGCGATGGCGTCGCACGATGCGGAAGAAGCGCGCATCATGATTGCGCAACTGGGAGATCTCTTGCGCTATGCGACGGATATGTCCAGAAATGATTTCGTCCCTCTACGCGATGAGGTGGCGTTTGTCAAATCCTATCTCGCTCTCGAATCGAAACGGCTGTGCGATCGACTTCAGGTTGAGCTAAGTGTTGCGGACCAAGCCCTAGATATTCTCGTGCCTCCAATGATCCTGCAACCTCTGGTAGAAAATGCAATAAAGCACGGTATCGAGCCGAATGAGGGTGGAGGAAGAATCGTAGTGGCCGTTGCCGTCGACGCGGAGAGAATGAGTGTGAGCGTGCGGGATACGGGTGTTGGTTTCAAGGGCGCTGCTCTTTCCAGCGTAGGAAGTGGGATTGGGCTGAAAAACACTGATGCTCGGTTGCGGAAGCTTTTCGGTGAGGAATCAGAGCTCTGGACAGACACGCCCGAATCTGGGGGATTTGAGGTCGGATTTTCTCTGCCCATAAACGAATCTGCTGGCAGGTGATGCGAGCAATCATAGTCGACGATGAGCCTCTGGCGAGGCAGATCATTAAAGAATATCTCGAGGATTTCCCCGAGATCAAAGTGATAGCAGAGTGCCAAAATGGTCGGCAGGCGATCAAGGCAATCAACCAAGAAGAACCAGACCTGGTGTTCCTGGACATCCGGATGCCGGGGATAGATGGCTTCGCAGTGCTTGAGCACCTGAGATCCATGCCGCGCATCATTTTCTCAACCGCTCATAATGACTTTGCACTTAAGGCGTTCGAGGTCAATGCGGTCGACTATCTCCTCAAACCGTATGATCGGCAACGCTTCTCAAAAGCCGTTCAACGAGTTCTGCAGCAACATCAACCCTCCACCAAAGAGCTGGACCGCATCTTGAGTCTTCTGCAGCAGACACGGGAAGCAGCAGCGTTTCCAAGTCGGATTTTTGTCCGTCTAGGCAAAAAGATCGTCACAATTCAGACAAGTGATATACTCTTCATCGAAGCTGATGGAGATTACACTCAACTGCATGCGGCGAATGTCTCCTACTTGTGCAATCTTAGCCTCAACGAGCTTGAAGAGCGGCTCAATCCGTCGCGTTTTGTGCGTGTGCACCGCTCGTTCATTGTCGCTCAAGACGCTGTAGAGCATCTAGCAAGTGACGGCGAAGGTGGGTTTGTGGCAAAGCTCAAAAACGGTGCGAGAGTTCGAGTGAGCAGAACATATGCGGGGAGAATCAAGCCGTTGATCTGGTGACAAGCTCTATTTCCTTCCATTTTCCTCCCCAATCGGCTTCCTAACCATCGGAGCCATTTTTCCCTCTAGGCGAGCCCATCTCAACGATGGATGTGACGGGGAGCATAATTACCATTGGTGGGATCGTCGTCACACAGCGCGGTTGAACAGTACACTACTTTTTCAGTAGCACTATCCCGAGGGATGTCTGCACGTGAGGGGTAGTGACGACGGGATGCAGCTAAGAATGCTCGAATCCATGCTTAAGATCGGAGGGGAGGGCTATGAGTACACCCACATTGGTAGTGATCTACATAACGGCCTCCGTTGCCTTGGCGTACTGGAACAAGGCAAAGGGGAACGGCTTCCTGTTGGGATTCCTCTATTGCCTGTTTCTGACGCCGCTGATCGGTGCGGTAGCCATCGCCGTTGCCGAGGAAGTCGTCATAATGAAAACGGGAACGGGGGTGAAGCGATCCTGTCCGCGCTGCTTCGCACTCACTCCGGCGAACATATCCTTCTGCGAGGAATGCGGAGCGCACATCGTTCGGCAGACGGTGAAGCAGTATCTTCAGCTTGCTGAACTTGCCGTTGGCCTCATTGCGACAGTGGTGATTATTCGGATGCTGATGTAAAAGTTACTTGATGGAGCGCAACCTCCATCGTGCTGTCTGACGGGATAGCCTACGCGAGACTCTGCGGTTCAGCTTGATCGATACTCCCGCTCACTTTGACAAAACCCACTGACCATCAGTCAGTGGGTTTTGCTTTTTCGAATTGCTTCTCGACCGGTTTTTCAATACCTTTTCAAATCAACGTTCAGCACACGGAGAGGTGGCCGAGTGGCTGAAGGCACAGGTTTGCTAAACCTGCATAGGGGGTAACCTCTATCGAGGGTTCGAATCCCTCCCTCTCCGCACGCCAATTGTACGGCGAGTGTCAAATGGGAACCAAACCGTTATAGGGGTGAAAGCCTCTGTCGGGGGTTCTCCGCCAGCTTGTCCCGCCAAATGCGGGACGGCGGATCCGCCTTTGGCGGAGAATTCCCCCCTCTCCGCTCGGAAACATCCCTCGAACACTCCTGCAATACCGTAATCAAGGTCTTTTCCCAAGGATCGCCGGAGTCGTCTCGCTTCACGCGGGAACCGGCATAGTCTGGATTTGCGCCAATGCGCGCTTGATCTCCTCGCGAGGGAGGTCATGATTTTCGAGCTTCCCAGCGAAGTACGCATCGTACGCTGCCAAATCAAGATGTCCGTGTCCGCTCAGATTGAAAAGTATCGTCTTCTTTCGGGCCTCTGCTTTGGCTTTCTTCACCTCTTCGATGACAGCCTTGATGGCATGCGCCGACTCCGGAGCGGGAATGATTCCTTCTGTCCTCGCGAAGAGCACTGCTGCCTCAAAGACTTCAAGCTGCTTGTATGCTTGCGCTTCGATGAAACCATCCAGGTACAAGCGGCTGATGAGAGGCGCAACGCCGTGATAGCGCAATCCGCCTGCGTGGATGGAAGGCGGAACAAAAGTGTGTCCCAACGTGTGCATCGGAAGCAATGGAGTCATCATCCCTGTATCGCCAAAATCGTAACGGAACTCTCCTTTTGTCAGCGTCGGACATGCTGTGGGCTCGACGGCAATGCATCGGATGCCTTTTCCAGCGATCTTATCGCGAATGAAGGGGAGTGCTATCCCTCCAAAATTCGACCCACCGCCTACACAACCAATCACGATATCAGGGTACCGCTCGATTTTCTCAAGTTGCTTCGCCGCTTCCTGACCGATGATCGTCTGGTGAAGCAACACGTGGCTCAGCACGCTTCCGAGAGAGTAGTTGGTGTCTTCTCGGGTCGCGGCATCCTCAACGGCCTCACTGATCGCGATCCCGAGGCTTCCTGGAGAATTCGGGTCCTGCTCCAGCACCGCCCGACCTGCTCGAGTATCCGTGCTGGGGCTCGCTACAACTGTTCCTCCCCAGGTGCGGATCATTGAGCGCCGGTACGGTTTCTGCTCGAAACTGACTCGTACCATGTACACTTTGCACTCAAGGCCAAAGAAGCCGCATGCGAAGCTCAGCGCGCTTCCCCATTGACCTGCTCCCGTCTCCGTCGTCAGTCGCTTGACGCCCGCCTGTTTGTTATAGAACGCCTGCGGGATCGCTGTGTTGGGTTTGTGACTGCCTGCCGGGCTGACACCCTCGTATTTGTAGTAGATCTCAGATGATGTGTCAAGCGCGCGCTCGAGATTGTATGCCCTTACGAGAGGCGTCGGGCGATACATACGATAGATGTCCTGAACTTCCTGCGGGATCTCGATGAAGCGTTCCTTGCTCACCTCCTGTTTGATGAGCTCCATCGGGAAGATGGCAGAGAGGTCATCGGGACCAATCGGCTTTCTCGTGCCTGGATGTAGAGGGGGATCGAGAGGCCGAGGTAAGTCGGCTGCAATGTTGTAGTACGAGGTCGGCATCTCGCGTTCCTCGAGCAGGGTTTTTCGGGTTCTCATGATGATTCCTCCGTTTGAAGTGAATGGTTGAGTGAGTTTGAAAGAAAAACTGCGGGCGGAGGATCCCACGGGGAAGAAAGGAGAAAAACAAAAGGTGGGAACACTCCGCTTCAGCGTTCCCACCTTTGATGGTGTTACTACATCGAGAGTCTACGGCGGAGACGCTGAGATGTTCCAGCGCCACCACCACACATTCTGATTGACCGAGGTACTATGGAAGTCGCTTTTCATATCCGTCATAAAACTAAGGAATCTGCAAGTCATTGTCAAGGCCTAACTGCTGCGTCCTTGTTGATAAAACTGATTGCCTCACGCCCCCAAAGTCGAGCGAAGTTATCATCCAGCCTTCCTCTACCGTCTTGGGTGCGTCAAGCCGCTTGAAGGGAACAGTGTTCGAGTTCGTGCAACACTCGTTCTAAAGCAAGAAGGGAGATTTGACTCCTATTGCCTTCTCCCACTAACTTTCGTAAATTGCATACGCGGTCTGGAGAGCTGGCAGTCCCTCGACTTCGGTCGACAAGAAACGTCGACCTTCGCTCGGGATGTCAAATGGAGAGCTGGCAGAATGGCTCTTGCATCCCGAACCGACACGAGTGGAATCTTGGAGGGTTCGCCTAATGGTATGGCAGCAGTCTTGAAAACTGCCGTCCCGCAAGGGACGTGGGGGTTCAAGTCCCTCACCCTCCGCAATTTGTGTGCTTGTTCGGGACGCCCGCAAGCGTCCCGCTCAGCCATTGGGTCGATGAAGCGGGATCCTCAATTCGATAATGAAGTTAGTCTCACTTCGTTCACTAACTTCAGTCGAATTGGGACTTGGGGGTTCCCCGCCCGACCGCAGGTAGAGAGAACTAGATAGTCGTGCGGGCGGGGAGTCCCTCGCTCTCCGCAAGAAAGCGGGACTTCGTTTTGCAGCCGGCAAAGAGAAGGACGGCTTTACTACTTCGATGTATCATCCTACCAATGTAACAACAATGCGTTCCTAATCCATACAACAAATCCAGGGAGAATAGCATGCTTCGTACACTTTGTTTCTTTCGCTACTTGTAACTTCTGCCGGTGTGCAGGCACAAGTAGAAAAAGATATCGAAGGATCGCAGGATCATCCTCTGATCTCAAGGATGCCAGGATACTGCATCTCGGCGTATGATGTCAAAGACTTCGATAGCTTCGAATCGATATACGTGAAAGCTGCTGATGCGCACTGGGAAGGGAAGATCACGAAGGTGTCTTACACTCGTCAGAGTGGAGCGAAGTCTGTAAGCATGTTGCAGATCGTGAGAAACTATGAGGGCGCAGTGAAAAAGCTGGGGGGAAGCGTCCTGTATTCTGACTCGCGCATTATGCATGGAAAGATCCAGAAGGGGAAGGCAATAACATGGGTTGCCGTGGAAGCGTTCAACGATGGGAGGGACTATGAACTTCGCGTTGTTGAATCGAAACCCATGGAACAGGAAGTCACTGCGGACGCAGCAGCCCTCAGCCAGAGCATCGCTGCGACCGGCAAAGTGGCGGTGTACGGAATCTATTTTGACACCGGTAAGTCTACGATCAAACCGGAATCGAACCCCACCTTAGATGAAATTGTGAAACTGCTGAACCAGAACCCAAGCCTGCTCCTCTATGTCGTGGGGCACACTGACGACGTGGGCGCACTCGACTTCAACTTGAAGCTCTCAGCTGACAGGGCGGATGGGGTGATGAAAGCCCTGCTTGAGCGCAAGATCGATGCCGCACGGCTAAAGGCTGCTGGAGTCGGTCCCTATTGCCCGGAGGCTTCAAACAAGACAGATGAGGGGAAGGCGAAGAATCGAAGAGTGGAACTGGTAGAGCAGTGAGGGGAAGGTGAGGTCAACAAAGGCGCATCGACCCTGGGACTGAAGCGCGCTCAGGGGTGAATGTCCATAGAGGGTTCTCCGTTCCGTTCGAAGAACGGAGCGAGGCCTCGTCCCGACGGGAGTCGGGACGGAGAATCCCTCGCTCTCCGCAGTCGGATCCTTCCCCTCAGCATTCTAACTCAGCACCAGCCACTTTCCGTAGTCCCCTTGTCGCAACTCCGCGCGACGAAGAGTACTCCCTCCAATGTCGCCTCAAACGGAGCCGTAGGCAGCAAACCCTGCAGCAGGCGCGCAGATTTTCCCTTCAATTCTTGCCCTATATCAGCCTGGTTTCACCCCTACAGAAATGAGAGAAATAGTGCTCGTCGCGGAACCCTTTGGGCTTGTACTGTTGTTCTAGGCAGATACCCAACTTGTGAGTGATCGGGGGCCTCTCGATGTGGCTCACCGACACTCCCTCTCAGAAGACCACACGCACCGAGTCCTGATAACCAGCATCATCAATCACATCAATCTAATGGAGGCTCTATTCATGAGTAAGCGCTCACGTCTCCCTCTTCACCTCGTGCTTTCTATGATGGTCCTTTCCCTTGTTGCTCCGGCGGCGCTCAGGTGTCAGTCGAGGATCGCGACAACCGATGAGCTCGCAAAGCGGGCAGAGGTCATCGCAGTCGGAAAGGTGACGCGGCTCGAGTCAGAATGGAACGAGACACGGACGATGATTCGAACACGTGTCACGGTTTCCGTCGATCAATATGTCAAAGGCGGCGGTTCGGAGAACACCCTCACCATTTATGTCCCGGGCGGAGAGGTTGGCGGCATCGGAGAAGTCTACAGCGATATGGCGACATTCCGACGGGATGAGAGCGTCGTTGTATTCGCTGAGAGAGACAAGCAGAACCGCTACCGCGTCTCTGCCGGACCACAAGGGAAGTTCACGGTCAAGCGAGACGAGATAACGGGAAAGGTGATGGTGTCGGGAAACAGAACTCTTGATGATTTGACGAAAGAGGTCAAACGAGCCGCGCAACTCCAGGATGGAAATTAGCAGTTGCCGGTCGAGGCAATCCCCCTGCGTTGGTTCTCACCTGATGTAAAACAAATCAGCGATTGTCAGCCATTTGAGTCAGGCTCCTATTCTTCTGAGAAGGGAAACAGCAATGAAACTTCATCGATTATCTGTTTGGTTCGTCTTACTCTTCTGCGGGTTGACGAACCTTTACGCACAGCAGCAAGGTTTGATTGCCCGCTACCCTTTGAATTCAAATCCTAACGATACAACGGGTACTCACGGACCTATGACGTTAATAAATACTCCGTTCCAAGATGGAGGTATCTATTGCAACGGACGCTATATTTATGGCGATACCAATTATTGTCATGCGATAACTCCGCAGCTTGCCGATTTCAGTTTTCAGGCGTTTTCCATCAGGGCGAGATTCAAGGTTTTAGAAACAAACAACTCTCCTCGCCCAGTTTTTGTCGGCGGAAATTCTTACCGATGGGTTGCTTTTAATCTAAATCCCGACGGCACAGTTTCATTCCTTTATAATAATAACAACACGCTGAATAGCAACGTTCAATATGTGTTAAACACTTGGCACGAAGCAACCATTACTTATGATTCTGCTGCAGGAACTGGTAAATTCTACTTGGACACCATTCTTGTAGATAGCGTTCAGTTTCAACTTATCCACGGAAACGACAGAACCATTGGTATTACCAACTTCTCCAACGGGGCTGTCTTCAAAGGCATCTTGAGTGATTTGAGAATATACTCCACTGTGGTGATCCCATCCGACGGAACGCAGAGTGCGTTCTATCGAATCACAAACACCTCCGACCAGGGACCGGGGTCGCTGAGAGAAGCCATCTCTCATGCAAACACCCATCCGGGCCTTGACAGCCTCATTTTTGAAATTGAGGGAACAGGACCCTATGTGATCCGGCCCTCATCTCCGCTTCCGACCATCATTGATTCGGTTCTTCTTGACGGAACCACTCAGCCTGGTTTTTCGTCCGTGCCCATCATCGAGCTCGATGGAAGTCTCGCGGGTTCCACCGCAGATGGGCTGCGGCTTCAGACCGGCGGGTCAACAATCAAAGGTCTCGTCATCAACAGATTCGCGAAATACGGCCTTGTGTTGGATGGTAGCGGCACGACGGGGAACGTTGTTCAGGGAAATTTCATCGGAACCAATGCGATCGGCACAGCAGCCCTTGCGAACGGAACGGGGGGGGTGCTGATCGCCGGGGGCGCATCGAATAACATCGTCGGAGGAACGACCTCGAGTGACCGTAACCTCATTTCCGGCAACAATGGCCCGGGAGTGACCATCACCGGAGCAGCGACCTCAAATAACAAGGTGCTGGGGAACTACATCGGGACGACTGTACCAGGAGGCGCTGGACTGGGAAATTCAATCGGCGTGAGCATCGACAGCGCTGCGAACACCGCGATCGGCTCAACGGTTTCTAACTCGGGCAATCTGATTTCAGGAAACAGCCTCTCCGGGATCTATGTGGCGGGGAGCGGAACGACAATTCAAGGGAACTTCATCGGAACGGACTACACCGGAAGCGCGTCGATCCCCAACGGGGTTGGAGGTGGAGGATATTGGGCGGCGATCTTTGTCAACGGTCCCTCGTCCAACACGCTCATCGGAGGATCGTCGCCCTTAGCACGAAATGTCATTTCGGGGAATCAAGGCGACGGAATTGGAATCTGGCAGGTCAACTCGATCGGAGTCCAAGTACTCGGCAACTACATCGGTGTGCAGGCGGACGGGACGAGTCCGCTTGGCAATACTGTCCCTTCCGGGGTCGCGTTTTATGGAGCCGGTGTTTCTGTCAGAAACTACTCGTCGGATATTACCATCGGCGGTCTTGCATCCGGGGAAGGAAACGTCATTGCCAACCACACCCACGAGGGTGTCGTTGCGTTTAGTGGTTCGCACCTGAGGATACTGGGAAATTCCATCCACGATGATACCGCGGGCGTTGCGATCTATGGTGTGGACAGTGCAATTGTTTCCGGAAACTCTATCCTCTCCAACATCGCCGGGGGCGTGATCCTGAATGGCGCGACGCATGCGTTCATTGGTGGGACGACACCGGCAGAACGGAATGTCATCTCCGGTAACGGAACCGGTCCGGCTCCGCTTGGCGCAGGAGCGCACGGCATCTCTCTTATTGGCAGTGGCACGACTGCCAATCGTGTATTCGGTAACTACATAGGGACCGATCCAGCGGGCACATCTGCATTGCCCAACAGCGGAGACGGTATTGAGGTGTACGGCGGAGCCTCCAACAACGTTATTGGCGGGATTACAGCTGCGGCACGAAATGTTATTTCCGCCAACGGGTGGACGGGCACTGCTATCTTCGGATCCGGCACGATAAGCAACACTGTCCTGGGCAACTACATCGGACTTGACGCCACCGGAACTCAGAACCTTGGTCATGTTAACGGTTCCGGAGTCTATATCGGCGCCGGAGCCACCAACAACAGAGTCGGAGGAACCGTCCCGGGGTCACGCAATTTCATCTCCGGCAACACTGGCTGGGCCGGTGTGGCCATCGATGGCACGAGCGGCAATGTAGTAGTCGGGAACTACATTGGAACCGACATTATTGCCGCCGCCCCGTTCGGGAACCTGGTCGGTGTCCGCATATACAATGGTGCTTCAGGCAATAGGATAGGAGGCACGGCGACCGGCGAGGGAAACCTCATCGTCTACAGCGCGCAAGCCGGCGTGGTGGTACTTGGCGGTAGTAACAACGCTATTCTCTCCAACTCAATTCATTCAAACTCAGGACTCGGTATCGACCTAGGTGGAGACGGAGTAACTCCCAATCGAGTCCCCGCTCATCCGACTCCTGAACCGTACCCACTAACACCAGTCCCCAATAACAACGCGGAGAACTATCCACTACTCTACGTTGCGATACCCGACTCATCGATCATCCGTGGGTCAATCGTCAGCTGGCCCAACACATCGCTCCGCATCGAGTTCTTTCTGAATGGTGTTGCCGACCCATCCGGCTATGGACAGGGTCAGACGCTTCTCGGCTTCACCGACGTGACCACGGACGAACTCGGCAGTGCAGCCTTCTCTTTCAACTCGAGCCTGCCGTTCCATGATGGCCAGTATATCACAGCGACTGCGACGGACACGGCCAACAATACGTCCGAGTTCTCGCCGGATCTGATTGTGGGCACGAAGACGAAGATCTATGGTGAGCATTATGTCGTCAATACGACGCTCTCAGGTATTCCGCTCCATTGGCCAGGCGGGGGAGGCTCGTACTGGATCAGCAACGCGAATCTCCCAGCGGGCTTTCAAGCGGAAATCGAGCAGGGCTTTGCGAGTTGGAGCGCGCTTCCGCAGGTCAGTTACGCCCCAGGAGGAACGACAAACTCGACAGCGTGGGGAGGCAATCCGGACGGCATCAACAACGTTGTGTGGGTCCCCGGCGACGACTGGGACGATGCTACCGGTGCAGATCCCAACGCAATCGCGGTCACGCGGGTGCGCTATAACAGCCTGACCGGGGAGTTAACGGATGCCGACATCGCATTCAACGGATCCTTCACATGGGGTATCGTCACAAACGCCGCCGATCCTGACTCGGTGCACGATGTGCAGAATGTGGCGGCGCACGAAGCGGGCCACTTCAGTGGACTCGGCGACATCTACAATCCAGGGTACGCTCCGTACCTCCCGTTTATGGGTATAGACAACGAAGCGGTGACGATGTACGGGTTCATCAAGAAGAATGAAATCACGAAACGGATCATTCACGAGCCCGACGCTGCGGGTATCAGTTTCATCTACAGCAACTTGCCTCAGGATCGAGTGGACCTGGTTCTCGTTTACGACGGATCGTCGAGCTTTTCCTCGACCTACAACGGCTTCGCTCCCTCTCAGGCGAGCGGCAGTGAGCTTGTCAATAAGATGAGAGACGGAGATCGGCTTGGTGTAGTGCGACTCCCCAACACGATTATCGCTCCTTTGACTACCGTTAGCGCAAGTTCCAGAGCGACTCTTACTTCTCAGATCCAGAGTATGACCGCTGGCGGGACAAGCGGCATCGGCGTGGGTCTCCAGACAGGAGCAAATATGCTGACGACTGCCTCACCGCTCCCGAACCACGCGAGGGCAATGATCCTCTTTAGTGCTGGGGAAGAGGTCAGCTCGCCGAGTGCGCTGAGTCCCACTGTGCTGCAGACGGTACGAGCGTCCGGGACGCCGGTGTTCACGTTGGGATTCCCGGGAAGCCCGGGACAGGATCTGGACAGCAAGCTGGCCGATTCGACCGGAGGCGCCTACTTCGTTACGGCCGATTCGACGATCAGTCAGGTTGTCAATACGATCTGGAATGCGCTGAGCGGTCAGCAGCTCTTGGCCGACACCTCGTTCGCCTCGAACTTACCCGGTTTCAATTGGCAAGGTGGCTTCAACTATCAGGGTGGCTTCAACTGGCAAGGTGGCTTCAACTGGCAGGGAGGTTTCAACTGGCAGGGGGCACTCGTTGACCCGGGAACGGTGAAGATCCTCCCTGGCTTCAACTGGCAGGGAAGCACGGGTGTCCTGGCTTTGGTTCCTCCTCAGGATGGACTGACGATTCTTACGGGACAGACCACAATCCCTTATCCATTTTATGTGATAGCTCCCCACTACGTGGACTCCATACCTACGCCGAACCAGTTCTTCAGCGCTATCAAGTACATCAAGGGCGCAACGTACAACTACTACGTAGTTACGAATCCAAAGCCTGGGAAGTGGACACTCATCCCGGGAGGAGCCACGAGCAACTCGGCTACTGTCGAGGCATTAAGGCTCTCTCTCATAGCAGTTGCCGACGTGACGATGGACGTGTCGTTTGACAAGTCGAATTACGTCCAAGGCGACCAGGTCGTCGTCCAGGCGACCCTCTCCGAAGGGGGCGAGACGCCTGTGCAGGTGGCTCTGTCCAGGAATGGTCAGAACACTGCCGGCCTCGGAGCGATTACCAGCGCGATGGTTCAAGCAGTCGTCACTACACCGTCAGGAACCGAGCAGACCATTCCTCTTCTGCATACCGGAGGTGGCGTCTATTCTGGAACGTTCAACGGTACTTCGATTGGCGGCAGTTACAAATTTAGGATCACCGCAGAGGGACAGCTCCCCGGTAATCAGGGGCCCTACAACCGGCAGTACGAGCAGTCGGTGTTCGTCTTGAGTCCATTCAATTCTAATGCGGTGATTCTGGCGACGAGCAGCGTCCTCCTTCAGAACGCCACCGTTCAGACGGGGGGTATTATCGTCAACACCGTCAAGACCACCCTCTGTCCGCTAATCGGAGGAGTGGAGCTCAGGTTGATCGGGAAGGCGTCTACTCCGGCAGGATTTGCCCTCAAAGCGTCGGATATTGTGATCGGTGTGGGGTCCAAGGTTAATAGCGACGTGTATTATAACTCGCTGGAGAATCGTGGGACGATTACCGGGACGAGGAATTCACCGTTGAGCCTGCCTGTCTTGCCAACGCTTCCGGCATTCCAGTTGGCAACAGCCGGGACGAAGGATGTGAGCATTCAGGCGAAGCAGACGGTGACGCTGCAGCCTGGTGCATATCGCAACGTCACGGTCCAGTTGGGCGGCACGCTGAAGCTTACTGGAGGGCGGTATGATTTCAACAGACTGTGGGGGATGAGCAGTGCGAACCTCTACTTTACCGCCCCCACCGAGGTACGGATAGCAGACTGGTGCAATATCGATACAAAAGCGTATGTCGGACCAGCACCAGGTTCCTCGCAAGTTGGAGCGGCTGATATTATTTTCTACGTCGGCGGGTCAAGCATACTCTTGCCTGTTGTGCAACTTGGGCCTCAGGCCACACTGCTGGCGAATTTCTATACCCCGAATGGTCCCACAGTGTTGCAGGAGGGGACAGTGGCAACGGGAGCTTTCATTGGGAGAGAAGTGATCGTCAGAGACCAATGTCGGTTGACGCTGAGCAGTTACTTCCTTGCGCATCCCGGATTCTCGCGGTCAAGCGCAAATGAAGAGTCCGAGACGACGGCCGACGCGCCGAAGAACTTTGCTCTTGAACAGAACTATCCGAATCCTTTCAACCCGACGACGACCATCAGGTATCAGTTGCCTGAACAGGGTGAAGTCAAGCTGGTAGTGTACAACATGCTTGGCCAGGTTGTGAAGACACTGGTTCAGACGACGCAATCGGCTGGAACGTACATTGCCCGATGGGATGGAACAAACGAGGTTGGAATTTCTGTTGCCGGGGGCGTATATTTCTACCAGTTGAAGGCTGGTGATTTTGTTGTGAGCAAGAAGATGCTCTTACTGAGGTAGTACCCGCGCTGAGATGCGGGACACTACGACACCAAGCTGCCACGGACCCTCTGTGGCAGCTTGGTGGCTTGTGACATCTGTGAACCGGAGCCAGTGAAAGAACAAACTTGGCTGGCTCGCTGAGCGACGTCTACCCTCGTGAGGGCATGCTTAGAACCTGGCACATCATCTCTCCAGTGTTTTCATTCCACTTTCATTGGTTTTCCTTGAGCTAACTACTAAGGAGAGTCCGCAACAACGGACCGTCTTCCGAGATCTCAGAGCGGGATCAGAATGCCGCTCGTGGGCGGAATCTTCGGCTTCTTGGCATCGCGCAAGGAGGCGGGATCCTGAACAGCGGGACAAAAGCGGGAGATTCTCAATTCGACAATGAAATTAGCTCGCTACAGCTCTGCTCACAGCATCATGCTTGGCGGCGATCTGCGCGAGTTGACTTAGTCAGAAGCAACGAGGCGCAGTTTTGTGAGAGTGGTTCCAGTATTGGTAATATTGACACGACTTCCTGCGAGCTATTCGCAAGTTCTCATCAGAAGCTTGACATTGTGCTTGGTGACAAATAAATTCACCTCAGTGTCAACGCGCCGAAATTCTCCCAGCTCCGTCGCAACGGCACACCACCCGATTCCATCACACTCTTGAAGCGGAAGTAGACGTCCCAACACCCACAATCCGCCCAAACAACATTTGGTCAAAAAGAATCCTGACTCCTCCACTCGTCTCCTGTCAATTGTCCCTTGATGAATGAGAACGTTGAGCATGGTATGAATCATCGGTTCAACTCTTGCTGCGTGAAATTGTATTTGGTAAAGGAGAATCTCCAGACCGATCACTCTGTGCCCTTACAGAGAACGAGGCTACAAAGGGAGCTTCCGCGTGAAGGTGTCTGACAAAAGCGGAATGCACTGGATCAGAGAAACCGATAAGGCCACGCACGAGTACCCAGCGAACGAGAGGCCATTTCATTCCGGCGAGATGCACTTCCAGCAAGTGGAACCATTCGGCCCAGTTGAAAAACACCCATCGGGGAATGTTGGCTTCAACGTTGTCTCAGAATAGGAGCTGGGGACTCTGACGCCTCGGAAACAAACCTTGAGCGAAGGTTTTCAGGGTGCCCCCCACCGGGAGTAGCTGAGGTTTTCTGCTTCGCACGCCGTACAAACGGCATCACAAAGCCACCGCAAAGTTGGAGGCTGTTGCCCAACGTCATCCGGGACCGCCAAAAGCGTACGAGATGCTGGGTAACCTCTATGACGATATTGGATTCGAAAACAACACAAACAGCGCGCAACAAAAGACGCTCGAGCTGAGCGAGAAATAATAGCTCGGCCGAAAAACTCGTCTGCACCGGCAATACAGGAGAGCCCTTCTGCTCTCACATAGTTGACTATTTGGGGAAGTCCAGCCATGCGCACAGTGCGATGGGTTCTCCTTTTTTCCCTTCTTTGGGTCGGTTTCTCATTACTCAATTTCTACACGCCCAAAGGCAATTTTCCCCCGTAATAACGCGAGTTCAACGAGAAGGTCGTTGTCGCGTGGACGCAGAGGATAGCTTGAGGATTGGAAGCATCTCGGATACGATCTTATTTGACACCCTACAAGTGATAAAAAACCAAGCGCAATAACTGGAGGGCAAAACCAATGAAAGCAAGAGTATCAACGATGTATTTCTCAACGATCCTGCTTTTTGTTCTGATGCGCTTCGTGTCGGGGCAGGCAAGTGCACAGACGCAACAACTTCGACTCGAGGACTTGGCGAAAAAAGCCGAGGTCGTCGTTCTCGGGAAAGTAACGGATGTTCGATCAGAGTGGAACAGTGATAGGACGAGGATCATCACGAAGGTTTCTCTTGACGTTGATAAGTATCTCAAAGGAGAAACCCCCGGCAGAACAATAGTGATCACTCATCCAGGCGGTGAAGTTGGCGGTGTGGGCGAGCTTTACAGCCACACACCAAGCTTCGCGAAGGGGGAGGAAGTTTTCCTCTTTGTTAAGAAGGACAGCAAGAACAACCTAAGCATAGCAGGCGGAAACGAAGGAAAGTTTAAGGTAACGAAGAACGAGTTGACCGGGGAGAAGATGGTTCCAGGAGGTATGACACTGAAGATGTTCACCTCCAGAGTGATGAATATCTTAGGGCAACAAGAGATGAAGTGAAGCCTCATCGCTTCAAGGAGGAGAAGTGAGACGGTTGAAGAAAGAAGTCTTACTTGACGATTTTATCGATGAGGTACGGAACTGCGTGAGGAAATGAAATCGACAGACCGAAAATCGAATTCGATGACACTCATTGAACAACCGGATGAATCGGCATTTGGATTCTAGTGAATTAGTGAAACGTCGGAGGATCAAATGAACACAAAGACTGTTTTCAGGTTTTGCACCCTGCTGTTCTTGGTCTTGGCCTTGAGCACCGTTGCTGTGGCTCAAACCACTTTCTACGTGAATTTTGTGATCGGCTCGGATGGCTACGACGGCCTATCGCCTACAATAACCCTTCCTGCCACCGGACCTAAACAGACCATCGGCAACGCAATTGCTACAGCGTCGAGTGCAGATATTATTTCCGTCGACTATGCAGGTGGGATCTTATACAATGAAGCTGTCGTCGTCGGCAATGGCGCGCCTACAACGCCCGGCAGCAAGGAGCTGACGTTTGTTTCAACGAATGGGACACCGAGAGTGGTAAGCATGACGATCAACAATGGTCTCGCTTCACCGAACAACACGATCACATTCACAGGCCCATTCACACTTACAACGGGATTGACTTTGCTGAGGGGTGGTGTGGTTGGTGCTGGCAACCTGACGATGGGCAACGGCGCGACGATTGTCCGCGATGGTGGTAGCTTGTCTGCGGTACCTACATTTGGTACTTCAGTGAATGTGATGTACGTAGGTGGTGGGAGTTATGTCACCGGTGCCGAGCTCCCGGTGAGCACAACAGCGCTGAACAATCTCACGCTGAGCAAATCGGGGGGCGTAGTTAGCCTGAGTGCGCCCGTGACGGTGAATGGAACGTTGGCCCTTGGCACAAACAACACCATTGACGTCGGTGCCTCCACCCTGACTTGCACAGGTTCAACTGTGACAATGGGTCTCAACTCATCTATCATCGCGACGGGCGGACTTGGCGTTTTGGCTCTCAACGCTACTATACCTCCGTTGACGTTCTCATTCGCCAATTCTCCTACTACAATCGTCAACCTGAGGGTTGACAACGATGTCACACTTGGAGGAACCGCCACACGCTTAACAGTTACCGGCACTCTGAGGCATACGGGTGGTAACCTCGACCTGAATACGCACACGCTGACGGCTGCTAATGCATACCAGCATACCGGTGGATCGTACACTGCAAGCTCTGGATACCTTGTATTCGGCGGCGTTGGTGCGAACTTCCAGCAGGGCAATTTACCGTTCTCGATTCGAAACCTGCGCTTTGCCTCTGCCGCGGCTGCGAGTGCTACCGGAACCGGTGTGGTCACCGTGACAAATGAGCTTGGTGTGGAGATTGCTGCCGGCTCAATGAACGCGTTTACACACACGGTCTCGGGGGGTCCGACGCTGTCGGTCGCAGCCGGGGCCACAGTATATTACTACGGCGGTGAGTTTGATGTTGCCCCGACTTATGCGGGCACGATTAGGCTGTGGAGTGAGCTTACAACCTCTGGAACAATGATTCCCTCCACAGTCTGGCCGTCATCACCATCGACACTTGTGGAGTACTTCTCCGTGTTGAACGGGGGCCCCGCATTAGTAACATATTTGCCGGGCTCGCGCTCCGTGAGTGGCAATATATCGCTCATCAGCGGCACGCTCGACTGTGGTTCCAATACGTTAGATGTGGCGGGGAATATTGACGTTACCTCGGGAACCCTTACGGCCTCAAACAGCACGGTGAATTTTAACGGTAGCGCAGATCAGACTGTGGGCGCATCTGCCTTGTTATTCCACAATCTAACTCTCACCAAACCGGCCGGAACAGTTATCCTCAATGCCCCCGTGGCGGTGAATGGAACGTTGGCCCTTGGCGCGAACAAGATCTCAACTGGTCCATCCACACTCAGTGTCATTTCCGGCGGAAGCGTTGTGCGCACATCCGGCTATGTGATCGGCAATCTTCAGAAAATCATCGGCGGTACGGGAATCGTTCAGTTTGAGATCGGAGACGGTTCGTACTACACTCCCGTAACCCTCAATGTCACGACGCTAACGGCATCAGGGACCGTAACAGCGCGAAGCGTAACGGGCGATCATCCAAAGATCGACAATTCCGGTATTGATGCCAGCAAGAGTGTTAATCGGAACTGGAGCCTGATTGGTAGCGGCATAAGCGCCGCCTATGATGCCACATTCACCTTTAACAGCAACGACAAAGACGCTTCAGCAACCCCTTCCAACTTCATTGTTGCGAAGTATAGTGCTGAAACTGAAACCTGGACTCGGCCAACGGTTGGAGCGAAGAACAGCACGAGCACGCAAGCTATGGGTTTAACAACTTTCAGCGAGTTTGCCCTTGGTGAACCGCGAAGCGCACCAATCACATTTACCGTCACCAATACGCTTGACAGCGGTCCCGGCTCACTGCGACAGGCATTAATAGATGCGGCGGCAATAGACGGGTTCGACTTCATCAATTTCAATATCCCCGGATCGGGGACTCACACAATTCATCTATTATCTCCTCTCCCGACAATCACCGATCCTGTTGTCATTGACGGGCCGAATCAACTTGTCGAACTCGACGGGAGCGAGGCCGGTCCTGGCACAAGCGGTCTGGTAATCCAGTCTCATGATTGCTTCGTTATGGGGCTCGTGATCAGCCGGTTTAGCCAAGACGGTATCTCCATAAACACCGGTGGTAACTACAATGTTGTCAAAGGAAACATCATCGAGCATAACAGGTACGCGGGAGTCAGGCTTAACGGTGCAGGCAATACTGTCGGCGGCACATCCCCGCGTGATCGAAACATTCTCTCCGGCAATGAGATTGGTTTGGTGATTCAGGGATCTGGTGCAAACGGCAACCAGGTATTGGGCAACTACATAGGAACCGATCTCGAGGGAACATCGGCGATTCCGAATTCAAACCATGGAATATTTCTTGGCGACGGAACCGGCAATGTTGTTGGTCCTAGCAATGTGATCTCTGGAAATGCGATCTTTGGGGTGTTGCTCATTGGCGGAGGCACGACTGGGAACAGCGTTATCGGAAACTACATCGGTACGAAAGCTTCCGGGACAGCTGCCTTGCCTAATTCTATTGGTGTCCACATCATTGACGGACACGACAACATTATTGGTGGATCCCAAGCGGCGGAGCGAAATGTCATCTCGGGCAATACCAATGAGGGGATCCTCATCTATGGCTCAGCGACTTCGCCAGCTTCTGGCAACATCATTCGAGGTAATTACATTGGGACAGACTATACCGGGCAAGCCGCTGTGCCAAACCAAACAAATGGCATTCGGATCCACCAATATGCTCCCCGAACCGTCGTAGGCGGCTCAAGGAACATCATATCAGGAAATGGCTCTGATGGCATCGATATTCTCGAGTCAACTACCACGGGGAATATTGTTTCCGGCAACTACATCGGCATTGCCGCGGACGGCACAACTGCCCTGGGAAACAAAGCTTTTGGCGTAAAGATCCATGGATCCGCCGGAAATACTATCGGTGGGCCGAACACGGGCGATGGCAATGTGATCTCTGCAAATGGTACGGTGGGCTCCCCAACACATGGCGTGCTCATTGAATACGAGAATTCGGGTACCGGTAACATCGTGCAAGGAAACCGTATCGGCACCGATTGGAGCGGCACTCTAGCGCGAGGAAATGTGACGGCTGGAATTTGCGTGCTAGAATCGTCTCACAACAGGATTATGAACAATGTTCTCTCTGGCAACAAGCGCGGTATTATGATCTGGGGTAACGATGGGGGGAGTGGATCTAACTACAACTCTGTTACGGCAAACCTGATCGGAACAAACGCCAATGGGACTGTACAGCTCGGCAACCTACAGTACGGCTTGTGGATTCGGGCGAGCCACAACAATACTGTTGGGGGAGCATTGTCCACGTCACGTAACATCATCTCTGGAAACGGGGATTACGGTGTTTTGATCGGTCAGGGCCAGCCAGCTAACAACAAGGTTCAGGGCAATTACATCGGGCTGGACATCAACGGAAGCAACACGCCACTGCCGAATGGCTATAATCAGCCAAGCCAAGGCGGTGGCATTGACATTTTCGATGCGACAGGGACCACCGTTGGCGGTTCCGTAGCTGACGCACGTAATGTAATCTCTGGCAATGTTGGTTATGGAATCCTCATTGACAGGTATCTCGAAACCACCACGAACAATGTTGTCCAGGGAAACTTCATTGGCACTAATCCCGCCGGCACAGCAGCTGTTGGAAACACGTTTGGTGTATACATCCAGGATGCTTCTGGAAACACCATTGGCGGTACCGGTCTGGCGCGCAACATCATTTCAGGCAACGCTGATGATGGTATCAATATCCTTGGTTCAAGCGCCACTGGAAACACCATTGCCGGTAACTACGTCGGCCTCGATGCTATTGGCACCACTGCCCTCGGGAATGGAGACGATGGCATCAACATAGAGTCTCCAAACAACACGGTTGGTGGAACAACCGCTGGAGAAAGGAATGTCATTTCAGGTAACGCCAGTCATGGTGTCGTGATCGTAGGCAGCAGTGCCTCGGGCAACAAGGTCTTGGGAAACTATATCGGGACCGATGCTGACGGAGATCATGCGGTCGGTAATAGCGGAGGGATATGGATTGGGGCTAGAAGCAATACTATCGGAGGAACGAGCGCTGAGGCGCGTAACATAATCTCGGGTAATAATGAAAACGGTATCAGTATTTATGGTGCTGCTTCGCAGAACAACATTGTAGAGGGTAATTTTATCGGGACAGACGTCGGTGGGACCAACAGTGTAAGCAACACAAGAGGTATAGCCTTTGGAAACTCTGCCCACGATAACACGATAGGTGGAACCGTTCCCGCTGCACGCAATATCATTTCAGGTAATGGGTATAATGGTATTAGCTTCTATAGTAATGCGACGGCAAACAAGATTTACGGCAACTATATCGGAACTGATGTCACCGGAGCAACTTCTATCGGAAACGGTTACTCCAATCCCGATATCGGCTCAGGAATAGCGATCTGGTCGGCCGGAAACGTCATAGGGAGTGAGACTCCGGGTTCCGGAAATCTGATTTCGGGCAATGTGGGCGTTGGGGTAAAAATTGCTGGCAGCGTCGCCGGAGGAAACGTGATAAAGGGCAATTTGATTGGAACCAATACTTCCGCATCCGGTGCTGTCGGCAATACGCTGCATGGCATCTATCTTCGCGAGGAATCACCGGAAGTCGGCGTTCCCAGCAATACTGTTATCGGCGGGATTACCCCCGGCGCTGGCAATACCATCGCGTACAATGGCGGAGCCGGCATTGCTATTGCTGGTGCGAGTGTTGCGACTACCAATGGCATAAGTAACAAGATCGTTTCAAATTCGATTTTTTCCAATGGAGGACTTGGTATCGACCTGGGAGGAGACGGAGTGACTCCCAACCGAGTCCCTGCCCACCCGATTCCTGAAACGTACCCGCCAACACCAGTCTCCGTTAACAACGCGGCAAACTATCCGCTACTCTATGTCGCGATGCCCGGCTCCTCGATCATCAGCGGGTCAATTGTCAGCTGGCCCAACACATTGCTCCGCATCGAGTTCTTCCTGAATGGTGCTGCTGACCCATCCGGCTATGGAGAGGGTGAGACATTTCTCGGCTCCACCGATGTGACAACGGACTTACTGGGCAATGCGGTCTTTACTTTCAATTCCAGCGTGCCGTTCCATTACGGCCAATATATCACGGCGACGGCGACGGACGCTGCCGGCAACACGTCAGAGTTCTCTCCAGACCTCATGGTCGGAACGCAGACGAAGGTTTACGGCGTCCATTATGTCGTCAACACGACATTTTCAGGTATACCGCTTCACTGGGCTGGCGGGATAGGGACGTACACTATCAGTGCTCCCAACCTACCTGCCGGTTATCAAACCGAAATCCAACAGGCTTTTGCGAACTGGAGTGCGCTCCAGCAGGTCGAGTACAGTTTCACAGGTACGACAACCTCCCCCGCCTGGGGAGGTAATCCCGACGGCATCAATAACGTCGTTTGGGTCCCTGCCGACCACTGGGTTGATGTTACCGAAGCTGATGCGAATGCAGTGGCGGTCACGCGGGTGCGCTATAACAGCCTGACGGGGGTGTTGACGGATGCCGACATCGCGTTCAACGGATCCTTCACATGGGGCATCGTCACGGACACCCCCGATCCTCCAGTGCACGATGTGCAGAATGTGGCGACGCACGAAGCCGGCCACTTTAGCGGATTGGGTGACATTTACAATCCAGGGTACGCTCCGTACCTGCCATTTATGGGTACAGACAACGAAACGGTGACGATGTACGGGTACATCAAGCAGAATGAAATCACGAAACGGATCATTCACGACCCCGACGCTGCGGGCATCAGTTTCATCTACAATCACCTGGCTGAGGATCGTGTTGACCTGGTTCTCGTTTACGATGGGTCGTCGAGCTTTTCCTCGACCTACAACGGCTTCGCTCCCTCTCAGGCGAGCGGCAGTGAGCTTGTCAATAAGATGAGGGACGGAGATCGGCTTGGTGTAGTGCGACTTCCCAACACGATCATCACTCCTTTGACTACCGTTAACGCAAGCTCCAGAGCGACTCTTACTTCTCAGATCCAGAGTATGACTGCTGGCGGGACGAGCGGCATCGGTGCGGGTCTCCAGACAGGAGCAAATATGCTAACGACTGCATCACTGCTCCCGAACCACGCGAGGGCAATGATCCTCTTTAGTGCTGGGGAAGAGGTCAGCTCGCCGAGTGCGCTGAGTCTCACTGTGCTGCAGACGGTACAAGCGTCCGGGGCGCCGGTGTTCACGTTGGGATTCCCGGGAAGCCCGGGACAGGATCTGGCCAGCAAGTTGGCCGATTCGACAGGAGGCGCCTACTTCGTTACGGCCGATTCGACGATCAGTCAGGTTGTCAACACGATCTGGAATGCGCTGAGCGGCCAGCAGCTTCTCGCAGATACGGCCTTTGCTTCGAATACACCGGGCTTCAACTGGCAAGGCGGCTTCAACTACCAGGGAGGTTTCAACTATCAGGGTGGCTTCAATTATCAAGGTGGATTCAATTGGCAGGGAGGTTTCAACTGGCAGGGTGGCTTTAACTGGCAAGGGGCGCTCACTGACCCAGGAACGGTGAAGATCCTCCCAGGCTTCAACTGGCAAGGAAGCACCGGGGTGCTCGCTTTGGTTCCCCCTCAAGATGGGCTTACGTTTCCGGACCGCAGTGTGTGGGGTCCAGGCTGCATCGGCTTCATTCCCCCGCAGTTCTCGGTTTTCACTCCCGATAATGTGGCGTATATTCCGAAGCCGAACCAGTTCTTTACTGACATCGAGTATGTTCACGGTCCGACGTACAACTACTACATAGTTACGAGTCCGAAGCCGGGGCAATGGACACTCATCCCGGCCGGAAGCTCCACGAACACAACTGCCGTCGAGGAATTGAGGCTATCGCTCGCCGCGGTTACTGACGTGACCATGAGCGTGTCATTCGACAAGTCGAACTACGTCCAGGGAGATCAGGTCGTCGTCCAGGCGACTCTCTCCGAGGGTGGTGAGACGCCGGTACAGGTGGCTCTCTCCCGGAATGGTCAGAACACTGCCGGCTTGGGAGCGATTACGAACGCGACGGTTCAGGCAGTCGTCACCACACCGTCAGGAACCGAACAGACGATTCCTCTGCTGCATACCGGAGGTGGCGTCTATTCCGGAACATTCAACAGTACGTCGATTGGCGGCAGTTACCGATTTAAGATCACCGCAGAGGGGCAGCTCCCCGGTAATCAGGGGCCCTACAACCGGCAGTACGAGCAGTCGGTGTTCGTCTTGAGTCCATTCAATTCTAATGCGGTGATCCTGGCGACGAGCAGCGTCCTCCTTCAGAACGCCACCGTTCAGACGGGGGGTATTATCGTCAACAGCGTGAAGACGACCCTCCGTCCGCTAATCGGAGGTGTGGAGCTCAGGTTGATTGGGAAGGCGTCTACTCCGGCAGGATTTGCCCTCAAAGCGTCGGATATTGTGATCGGTGTGGGGTCGAAGGTCAGCAGTGATGTGTACTATAACACGCTGGTGAATAATGGAACGATTACCGGGACTATCCATTCCCCGTTGAGCCTGCCTGTCTTGCCAACGCTTCCGGCATTCCATTTGGCAACAGCTGGGACGAATGATGTGGTCGTTCGGGCGAAGCAGACGGTGACGCTGCAGCCTGGTGCATATCGCAACGTCACGGTCCAGTTGGGCGGCACGCTGAAGCTTACTGGAGGGCGGTATGATTTCAACAGACTGTGGGGGATGAGCAGTGCGAACCTCTACTTTACCGCCCCCACCGAGGTACGGATAGCAGACTGGTGCAATATCGATACAAAAGCATATGTCGGACCGGCACCGGGTTCCTCGCAAGTCGGAGCGGCTGACATTATTTTCTATGTCGGCGGGTCAAGCATACTCTTGCCTGTTGTGCAACTTGGCCCCCAGGCAACAGTGCTTGCGAATTTCTATGCCCCGAACGGTCCCACAGTGTTGCTGGATGGAACAGTGGCAACGGGGGCAATCATTGGCAGGGAGGTGATCGTCAGAGACCAATGTCGGCTGACGCTGAGCAGTTACTTCCTTGCGCATCCCGGATTCTCGCGGTCAAGCGCAAATGAAGAGACCGAGACGACGGCCGACGCCCCGAACACCTTTGTTCTGGAGCAAAACTATCCGAATCCTTTCAACCCGACGACGACCATCAGATATCAGTTGCCTGAACAGCGTGAAGTCAAGCTGGTTGTGTACAACATGCTTGGCCAGGTTGTGAAGACACTGGTTCAGACGGCCCAATCGGCCGGAACGTACATTGCCCGATGGGATGGGACGAACGAGGATGGGATTTCTGTTGCGGGTGGGGTGTATTTCTATCAACTGAAGGCTGGTGATTTTGTTGTGAGCAAGAAGATGATATTACTGAGGTAGTACCCCCGCTGAGATGCGGGACGCTGCGGCGCCAAGCTATCATGGGTACATCATCTGTGATAACTTGGCGCTTTGCTGCACCATGCGGACCGGAGGAATTCCATGAGAAGCCCTGTTCAGCGTGATGGCACATGTGAAAGATCCATTGAGCACACCTTGAGCCTGCATAACCACGTGTCCAGAACTGTCGTGATGCTCATCTTGGCTCTCGTTGGATTCTCCGCGGCGAGTGCTCAGCAGAAAATTTTCTTTCATCATCTGACGGTGAAGGACGGCCTGTCCCAGGGGGGTGTGAACTGCATTCTTCAGGATAGCCAGGGATTCATGTGGTTTGGCACGCAAGACGGATTGAACCGCTATGATGGTTACCAGTTCACTATTTACAGACATGACCCGGCGGATGCAAAGACCCTGAACGGAAGCTGGGTTCTCTCGATCGCCGAAGACTCTAGTGGGACACTCTGGGTTAGGACCCAGGACAGACCCACAATGCTGAACCGTCTCGATCGATTGACAGGAACGTTTACCGAGGTTTCGCGGGATAGCGTGAAGCTGCCCCGTCGCATGAACTCTGTCAAGCCGGATCTGGTTGAGCCGTCTGGAGTGAAATGGCATGGTGAGATCGGAGAGGGTGTCACCCGGTTCGACCCTGCAACTGGCAAGACAACTATCTACATGCATGATCCGGCGAATCCGAGGAGTCTCATTGACGACAGAGTGTACTCCATCTGCGTAGACCATCTGGGCATCATCTGGATCGGAACGAAGGAAGGGCTCGACCGTCTCGACGTCAGGACGGGGACTTTTGTCCACTTCAGACATGACGACTCGAACCCGAACAGCTTGAGCGACAACTGGGTCTGGCCGATCATGGAGGATCGATCCGGTGTAATCTGGGTGGGGACGTACCGCGGAGGATTGAACCGCTTTGACCGCGCCACCGGGAGATTTACTCGTCATAAGCATGATGAATCCGATCCAAGAAGTCTGAGTGGGGATCAGTTGTATTCGCTCTATCAGGATCGTTCCGGGATGATCTGGGTCGGCATGAATGACCACGGCGTCGACCGCTTTCATCCGGAGCTGGGCGCCTTTGCTCATTACTCGCATGACCCATCGAACCCGGCAAGTCTCATCGACAACAATATCCTCTGCATGTATGTGGATCGATTAAGCACTCCATGGATTGGAACGAGGAGTGGGCTTGAGCGCTTCGATCGTGCGAAGGGGACATTCAAACATTACCTGCACGATGCCTCCAACCCGAAGAGTATTGGCGACAACCTGACACAGTGCTTCCTTGAAGATCGTGCGGGCTCTTTGTGGATAGGAATGGTGAGCAGCGGCCTCGATCGATTTGATCGAAAAACTGGTGTGTTTACGCACTACAAGCATGATCCATCTAATCCGACGAGCTTGAGTGATAACAGGGTGTATGCACTCTGTGAAGATCGAAGCGGACAGATATGGGTTGGGACGTACGGTGGAGGCCTGAACCGCTTCGATCCCGCGAGAGGAACGTTTACAGTCTTTGTCCACAATGATTCCATACCCAGCAGCTTGGGTGGCCGAGGAGTCTTTGCCCTTTGCGAAGACCACGAAGGCACGCTCTGGGTAGGGACGTTCGGTGGTGGCCTCGACCGGTTCGATCGCAAGTCGGCCACGTTTACCCATTACAAACATGATGACCCCGATCCCAAGAGTCTGAGCGATGACCTTGTTGCTTGCCTTTTCGAAGACCGTGCTGGAACTCTCTGGGTAGGAACCACAGGAGGCCTGAACCGCCTCGACCGTGCAACGGGGACGTTCAAGCACTACCGCGTCAAAGACGGTCTCCCCAACGACGTCGTATTCGGAATTCTTGAAGATGCGCACGGGAACCTCTGGCTGAGCACCAACAAGGGTTTGTCCAGGTTTGACCCTCAGCGGCAGACATTCCGGAACTACAACTACAACGATGGCCTTCAGGGGGACGAATTCAACCAGAATGCGTACGCCAAGGATCCCCGGACGGGGGAGATGTACTTTGGCGGAAGCAATGGATTCAACGTGTTCCAGCCTGACAGCGTGAAAGACAACCCGTACGTCCCACCGATTGTCTTCAGCTCATTCACCCGGTACAACACCGATGACAAAGAAGGGAAACCGATTGAAGAGAAAGGTATTGATGCGAAACCGGAGATCACACTTTCCTATAAGGACAACGTCGCCAATTTCGAATTCGCCGCCCTCAGTTTTTACAATAACTTCAAAAACCAATACGCCTACAAGCTCGAAGGTTTCAGCGACAACTGGATCCAGCTCGGGACGGAGCGCAGGGCAACATTCACCAATCTCGACGCCGGTGAGTACACCCTTCGCGTGAGGGGATCAAATAACGATGGTGTATGGAACTCGGAAGGTGCAGCCCTTCGGCTCATCGTTACTCCTCCGTGGTGGAGAACGAAGTGGGCGTACGGTTCCTACGTCTTGCTGGTTATGGGCTTCTTGTTTGCCGTGGGAAGGTTTGAAATCAATCGGCGTGAACAGAAGGCAAGAGTCCGTGAATCGGAGCTCCGCGCGAAAGCTGCCGAGGCGGAAAAGCGCGCCCTTGAGGCGGAGAACCAGCGGAAGACGAAGGAATTGGAGGATGCGCGAAGCCTGCAGCTTTCGATGCTTCCGAGGGAAGTCCCGCACCTTCCCCAGTACGACATCGCCGTTTTGATGAAGACTGCGACGGAGGTTGGAGGGGATTACTATGACTTCAGCCTGGCGCAGGACGGCACGCTGAATGTTGCCATTGGGGATGCCACCGGTCACGGCATGCAGGCGGGCACGATTGTGACTCTGATGAAAGGTCTCTTTCTGTCTGATGCTTCGAGATTTGATATCCTGACATTCTTTCACCACTGCAGTAAGGCGATCAAGGATATCAGGCTGGGCAGGCTGTTCATGGCGTTCACGCTTGTGAGACTGAAGGGAAATTCCGTATATTTGTCGAGTGCAGGAATGCCCCCCGTCTATCTCTACAGAGAGAGGGACGGGACGGTGGAAGAGATTCTGCTCAAGGGGATGCCTCTCGGGGCGATGAAGAACTTCCCCTATGGCCTACACGAGACCAAGCTGGAGCGTGGGGACACTCTTCTCCTCCTGACGGATGGTTTGGCGGAACAGAAGAATGCCGGGGAAGAAATGTTCGACTACGCGAGAGTCCAGAGTGCGTTCGCGGAGGTCGGTTCCGGTAAACCGGATGACATCATCGCGCATCTTGTGAAGGCAGGTGAGTCGTGGATGTACGGAGCGATTCAGGATGACGATATCACGTTGCTTGTCGTCAAGATGAAAGAATAGGAGGCACACTGTTGCGATCCTCCGGTCCATTCAGGAAGGCACATTCCCGCGGTAGGTCAGGCGAAAGGATGCTCGTGAAAGACGCGGTCACGCTCAAAATAGCATTGCCGAAGATTCCGGACATCGAGCTTGTTGCGCTCGAGGGTTTGGATCGCCTTGCACATCATATGGGGATCGCTGAGGAGAAGATCGGAGAGGCAAAAATCCTTGTTACCGAGGCGATCATCAATGCGCTCGAACATTCAGGGGAGAAGAGCCCCCCCGTGAGAGTAGAGTTCACGATGACGACAAAAGAGCTTGTCATTTTTGTCAGAGACTATGGAAAGGGTTTTGAACCTGCGTCCATCGGAGAACCGGATATCCGGACCAAGATGGGATCGAAGAACAAGCGCGGATGGGGTTTGAAGGTGATGAAATCGATGTCGGACGATTTCCGCATCGAATCGGGCAAGCACGGGACGAAAATCACCATCAGAAAGCTGCTCACCTGAAGGAGCACCCATGGAACAGCAATTCACCCTGACCTCCGAGATGCGGGACAACCGCCTCATCATCTCAACGTCCGGGTATGTAAACAACGTAGGCGGAGAAGCGATCGCCAAAGAATTCAGCCGTCATTTTGAAAAGGGAACAAAAGAGGTCATCATTAACCTTGCACAATCCAAAGTGGTGAATTCCGTCGGGATGTCGTTCCTCATCGAAATCATCGAGCAGCTCCACGAAGCGAACGGGAAGCTCATCTTCACCAATCTTGATCCCGCGGTCGAGAAGATGCTCTCCATCATGGGCTTATTCAAATTCGCGGGGAAGGAACCAACCGTTGAACATGCGATGAAGTCATTCGCACATCAGAAGTGAAGCATGGCCATCAAGAAACGCGTGTCTCAAGACACTCTCGCCGATCAGCTCTCTCATCAGATAGAATCTCTCCAGGACGGATTTCGGAAACTCTCCAAAGCGGCCACACTCACAGACCTTGCTGTCCAGTTCGTCGGTGTTGTGCAGGGGATGTTCCCTGGCGCGGATATCGATCTTGTTTACCGCCCGGATAAATCCGTGCAGTGGCAGAAAATAATTGACAGCGGAGCAGGGGATGTCGAAAAGTTTCTTGCGCTTCCTTCGGGTCAGGCGTCCTCCGCGTGTTCCGTCGACGAGATATCGAAGAGAATCTGCATGGTCCAGAGACTCGTTGACAAATCCTCTATCGGGGTGGTGCTGGCGCGGAAACGCCCGAGGACCAAGAATTCTGATGTTGATGTGGTGTCGCTCCGACTCTTTATTCACCTTTTTGATAATGCATACCAGGAGCTGCTCTATCGTCGCAATGAGAAGGAATTGATCTTCTCGCTGAACCATCGTGTTCTGCAACTGAATAGCCTCATCGATACCGGCATTGAAGTCTCAAGACTTGACCAGAATGCGTCCCCTCAACAGTTGGCGCTGGAGCGTGCTGCCGCCTTGACCAATGCTTCAAAAGGCGTGTTGAGAGTAACGAGCGGGGGACATCTCAAAGAGGAAATCTACTTTCCCGATGGGCTCCTGGTGCAACACACGGTCAGCAAGACAAACCGGATTGCCTCGAGCTTTACGTTCGCCGAGAACACCTATACCTTCGAGCTCTTCGAGAAGGAGAGCCGGAGTGGCATTCTTCCGTTTGAGGACACGGATCAGCTCTTGCTGGATGCCCTGGCCCGACAGGTCCACGCCTCTCTCGAAAACCGTTACCTCCACGAACAGGCGCTGGAGAAACAGAAGTTCGAGCAGGATATGGCTGTCGCTGCTGCGATTCAAAAGAGGATTCTCCCGACATCTCTTCCTGTCATCAAGGGGTATGACGTCGCCGGAATCAACATCCCGTCGAAATCGGTTGGAGGCGATTACTACGATTGCATTCCTCTCCGTGATGGGAGGTATGCCCTCGTCATTGCTGATGTCGCAGGGAAGGGTGTACCGGCAGCGTTACTGGTGAGCAGTCTCCACGCGTATCTCTCGGCATACCTCGAAAGCACGATTCCGCTTGCACAGCTCGCACAGAGGCTCAACAAGGTGATTTTCCGCGCTTCAACCGATGACAAATTCATCACTGCCTTTGTCGCACTGCTCTCTCCAGAGACGGGGGAAATCGAGTTGCTGAATGCAGGTCACAATCCTGCATACTTGCTGAGAAATGACGGCAACGTCCAGGAGTTCAGGGCCGCGGGACTTCCTCTGGGAATGCTCGACGTGGATTTCCCATTGAAGAGCGAGCGTGTCACTATTGGGAAAGGGGAGCGGCTGTTGTTGTACACCGACGGGATCACCGAGGCCTCAGACGAACGCGACGAGTTCTATGATGTTCATTCTCCGCTCCGTGAATTCTTCATTCACCACAAGCCGGACCGGGCCGAAGTGTTCATCGCCGATCTGATCAGCGACATCAAGAGGTTCACCGGCTCTGCCGCACAGAGCGATGACATAACGGCACTCTATCTTCAGCGGACTTCTTAAGCTGCAGCCGGAGCTCAGTAAATGAAAAAAGCCGAACCAATGTGTTCGGCTTTTTTCCTTGTGGGGAATCGCGTTATTATGGGAATTGACGATAAATCCCTTGTAACTCAATCTGCGGCTGCGCTGAGGAGGGGAGATTAGCGAGTTCCTTTAGCAGGCGTTAGCGGTACTGAACGTTCACTCCGCCTTGTCCAACGCTTGATAGAATGTCTTGGCTTCCCCCACGGACAATTTCTCTTCTTCTTCACTCTCTTTGATCAACTGAGCAAGTCCATAGTTCTCCAGCACCTCTTCGATTCTCTCGAAGGTCGCTATGTCAAGCTGGACGGCAATCCTCTTGTTGTTCTCGTCAACGATGTACTTTCTGGGTAAATCGGTCATCGCTCAGTCTCCTTTGTTTGAAACATAGGAAAGAACATTGTATTCGGCAACTTGATTCATTCAATCGCCAAGTGGATGCCGACTGATCCCCTTAGCATGCCCCCTCCGAGGATTGAGGTGGTCTTTGCTATTTCAAAGGTCATTCACTATCTTTATGACTGAGGATTGAAGGGAGTTGCCCTTGCGGCGGGCGTCCTAAGCACGGACGCTTTTTTTGTACCTCGTAAGTCAGCAATCACTACATGACCGATCA
>Ga0315284_10000885_pt1 | contig 41162 bp, 62 predicted proteins | sample YL17G09_16_MG_FD_203696 | JGI IMG/M metagenome (GOLD analysis project Ga0315284, IMG submission 203696) | Sediment microbial communities from Yellowstone Lake, YNP, Wyoming, USA - YL17G09_16 | ecosystem: Environmental > Aquatic > Freshwater > Lake > Sediment | place: USA: Wyoming | collected...
GGAAATCTTTGGGTATATGACATCTATTATGCCATCACTGCCACCATCAATGGCAGCTTCGAGGGTCCAGCCCATTACCGTCTCTATAGCCATTTCAATTAGGTCATAGATGGTGTAATCATTGGAGGACTCATTGAAAGTGTATTGATATAGTGGTGCAGTACCTACAGCCACTACCTTCTGCTCTCGGAGGTACATCCACTCACCCTCACAGTATAGGTTACAGACTACCATGCCCTCAGTGGAAATAATCTCTTGCACCTTTACCCACATGGTCGGTGTTCCATCACTAGTGCCGTCCCCACAATATTCATTACCAGCGCCGGTGGTGAATCCATAACCTGGTTGGAAGCTGAAACCTTGGAAATCAAGACTGTCAAAGTACCTATCGTTGTTCCTGAATACCAATGTGGTTCGGTCTCTGTATGGCTCCTCAATATGCTCCACGAATAATAGCCTACTGGACAGGTCTACAGAGTTGATAACCACTCTAATGTACGGGGTTTTCTTTGTCCCTGCCTGTGCTGTCAGCATTGTTGAGGAGATTGACCTAACCATTTACGCTCCAAAAAGGTGTCGTTCTCGGTTGTACATGGTAGTCCCTGTAGTAATGGCCTGATTGTAGACTTGAGTTATGCCCAGACTAGAAACAAGAGTTCCATAGGTGTTGTTCCCTATACGCAACCCAGTCCAGGCGTCTGGAGCTCCTGTTTTAATTGATGCTCCGTCCTTAGTAATAGTTGCTCCATCAATTTTGAGTGAGCAGTTATCAATATCATTCTGCCCACTACCTGCAATATAGAGTTCCCAGAAGTGCCAGACGCCGTTAAGATATGCCGATACATCTACCCAATACTGGTAGTTAGCACCTCCAAGTAGAAGTAGTGGTGCAGTTCCTATCAGGGAAAAACCGATGGACGGAAATCCCCAAATACCTCCGTTCCCCGCAGCATGTGAGGATTTTAGCCAACGAGTAAAGGTGTGTTCACCCAGTGTTAATCCAGTATCACAGTCTATTTTGTCGGTACCATCGAAGTCTAGCACCCACCACCCACTAGGAAGTCTTACCTTTGTTGCTCCAGTGATTGTGCCATGATTACCACTACCGGAGAAGTCTACTATTTTGCCATCACCATTTATGAACTGTGGACTGACCAAATCCAGCACACAATCATCAGGCACTAAAAGCCCATGAGGTAGTAACTGCTTCTCCGGATATGCCGAGCCGTATTCGTGCCTGACCTGCTCGGAAATAAGTTCTATGCCTTTGTACCCGTTCACTTGGTTCCCCAATAGTTTACTTCCAGAACGGCATCGGCACTGACTCGAAGGAATTTTAGGTTTGATAGGTTGTGCCTACCCCAAGCACGATACTTTTGACCTATATACCAAACTTCCCCTGCACTTGCGGATGGGTCAGTGGAGCCATCAAAAGTCGTATAGATGTTATTATCCTGGACATCAATATCAGCGTAGACTACTTGGTAGAAACCATCCCCACGGGCTGTGTTGACTTTGGCTGCTGTGAGGGTTTTGACTGCTGTGGATACTGTTATTTGTTCTGTGGCTATATGATGGACTATCATTAGATGTGTTACCTCCTCTAATTATTTACCTTTGTGTGCCTTCAGCTAAATCCTTGCCTGTCCTTTCCCTCGCCATGGAGTATATCATCCCGGCACACCTATTCGACTTCTCACTGTCTGGGACACCTTCCATCGCCTCGCCCATGCATTGTTTCATGGACTTGGAAATCATTTGTCTAATGGATGGCATATCCGATTCAGGGGTTAAACCTTCAACGGGTAATGGACTCATTGTTACCTCCTATACTGGTGCGAAGCCAACCAGCAATCCTTTCTTGAATGTGAATTTGAACCCACCAAGTATCTTCTCTCCTGTTAATCCTTGGCTACCATCGGTGGAGACTGTACCTGTGAAGTTGATGTCTCCAAGAATGGGGTGCAAATGTGTTGGTGCGGATTCCTCTACCCAAGCCCCATCCTTAAACTCATACCAAGTATGAGTGGTCTTACTGTAAAACACACAGAAGTTGGCAGAAGGCATGGACTCAGTAGATAGCGAAGGAGTATCACCTACTATTACAATGGCTATACTTGAAGTCATAGTGTTACCTCCCTAAAGGGAAGGAGAGGACAGCCTTTCAACCATCCTCCCCTTATTCATTACGGGTCTACAGTCATGTAGAACCAGCCAGGTGCAGTACCATTGATGGCTAGGGCATAACCAGCAATCTGGTGGGAGTAGTTGGAATTTATCTTCTCATCAATAGGGCCAATGGAGCCATCAGTATTCCAGATTACAGTCCTATCAGCATCAGTGGTAGTATCAGTACCGGCTCTGGCAGCAAAGGCTGGCCCCCAGGTCTGTACCCAACCATAATACCCTGAGGTCATCTTCCTTGCCGGTGTTCCCAAGCAGGTATACATAGTACCAAGTAGTGTGTCACCCCAAGCCGTTATGGCACTGGCATACCTGTTACCAAGAATCTCACAGTTTACATCATTGGAAATGTCAAATGGTATTGGCTGCTCCAGGGTAAGAGCAACAGCGTAAGGACTGGTGCTTTCAGCAGCAAGGTTGCTCTCAATCCTCATAAGGATTCTTTCACTAGAACCTACACCAATGAGCAGGATGTATGCACCCTGGTAGTAGTCAGCCACGGGTGAACCAGCACTTGTACCGTCAATCTTTAGTACCTGGGCTCCTGCCACATGAGCGCCATAGGTATTTACAGCAGTTTTCAACATGGCCTGGTTGCTAAAAATACCTGCCAATACATAGGCTATGGTCCCACCAGCCTTGAAGTAGTGGTAAACCCTTTCGTTATTGGCGAACCTGGTACCTATAGGATATATCTGAGTTGCATCCTCTTGGTACACATTAGGTATGGCAAGGTTTGCCAAACCACTACCAGGATTTGGGGGTAGCCAGATTCCCTGACCGTTTCTGTTCCTGTAACTATAGTTAACCTTGGTAAAAGCCATTTTCGTTCAACCTTCCTTTAATTTATTTTGGCATTTCAGCCAATATGGGTTTCCATGGCTTAGGCGATTATTGCCGAATTGTCCACATCATGTATCCGGGCTAGACCCTTTGTGGAACTGAGCAGTACCGACCCATAACTGTCAAGCCTCATGCCTCCAGCGTTGTAGTCCTCTAGTCGGTCCCACGTCCACAACTCATACAGGTCTCCCTCACCTTCAGTACCTCCATAAGCGAAACAGACTCCAGGCTGCTTAGCCAATGCATTACCGTACTTCATGCCAAAGAGGGAGAATGTCCTGTCTGAACTGTAAACTGCCCTCTTGTTGCTGGTTGCTCCTGTGCCGGTATTGCTTTCCTCATCGACCAGGTAATCAGTTCGGACTATGGGTACACCGGCAAAGAACATGATTGGTCGACCTATCTCGTTCATGCCACGGGTCAACAGGCTGATGTCACCATGCACGATTGTTTGCAGGGTTTCACCGGTATCAGTCCTGAACCCGTACTCTCCATAGGCTGCATCGAAGCGGATACCTATCTCTGGAGGTACCCAAATTTCATCGGTGCCAAACAGCATGGCATCTAGCATCCTTCTCACTAAGGACAGCTGCAAGCCCTGGTCCTCATTGTCTAGGTTGAGGTCGGAGTATGCAACGACTGAGGCTGAGTTGGGTGTGCCTCTCTCAGCCACTAATGCATGGAGACCATCCCATTGAGTTGGGGTGCCCCCATACGTGGTATCGGCATAGATTATCCGGTCACCACAACGCCGCTTTAGACCTTTCTCGCACTCCAGCAACACCTGTGCCTTGTAGTCGTTGTAGGTGCCATAGATGTTCTGGACATAGCGGTCGAGTTTTCTCTGGATATAGAGGTATCTGAGGGTTGACTCCCTCTCAGTGTACTCTACATCTTCACCCCAGACCAATTGGTCACCAACACCAGCTTCAACCACAGCACTTTCGACGGTGGTGTTTTCCTGCAACCACTCGATTTTGAGGCCGGTACCAGCAGCCTGGGCTACAGGTAGTCTGTCAATGGGGTTATTTCTTTTGATGTCCTCTTCAAAGACACCAGGAATCTTGTGGGATTGTGTTAACTTCTGTGCTTCCGCAAGGGTCTTCCAATGTCCCCCGCTACTTGCCATAATGTTCCTCCTTTATACAGCTGCTTTAACATTTGAAACTTTAACTATACCTCGTCTGGTTTCGGATTCCTCGATTATCCTCTTAGCTCTGTCTAGTGGATTCTCTGCTGGAGTACCTCCACCGCCACCACCATCATACTTAGCCTTCTTATTCCCATTTATGTTGAATAGTTTGGCGGCTTCCTCCAAATTCCTGAGTTGGTCAATGTTCTTGTCCTTGAGCTGTTCCTCGGTGGCACCATGTCCAACGAGGGCAACTCTGATTCTGTCACCAAGTTCCTTTTCATATTTGGTGACACTCTCCTTGTGGGAGCCTATGGTTTTTTCCAACTCACCCACCTTAACCTTGGTGGCATCGTAGTCCTGGTACTTGGATAGCAACTGTTCTTTGGCAGCCTGCTCCTTCAAAAGGTTCTGGTGGGACTCCTCCCGGAGCCGATTAGCCTCAGCGAGTTGGGTTTGATATGAGGTTTCTTTCGTTTCCCATTCCTTTACCTTTGTCTCGGAGCCACCTTTCACAGCTAACAAGTCGGATTCTTTGACCCACTTGGCAGGCTTATTCTCGTCGCCAGTTGGTAGGTTGATAGAACCATCCTCGTTAAACTTGAAAGTTCCAGTGATGTCCTTACCCATTTGTTTGTCCTCCGATTCTAGTCTATCCTTATTGTAGCACACTTGAGTTAGCTTGTCAAGGGCTATACAATCCTAATACAATATAGTATTAATCATAACACTCTATAGCTATTCCCTAATTCCATAGTCCCTTCTATACTGGCTGTAGAGTTGCTGTGCCTGAGTTGATAGAGTGGTACTGGTTATTTCAAAGAACAGGAGCCAGGCGTCCAGTTCAGGACTAAGCCTTCTCAGATTCTCGCCTGTCTGCCTAACAAGTTCCTGATAATATGAGATTAACTTTCTACCATTTGGTAACAGCACTTGTTGAATTTCGTCCCGTTCGGTTGGGGAGCCAAATATCCAACGCTTAATTAATGCTTGTTGGTCGGTATCAAACTGTGTGGATAGGATGGCCTCCTGTCTTCTGTTGTAGCCTCTAAAATACCGGTGGCTGATTTCCCACCTCAACTTTTCAAGGTCAGTCATGTTCTTGGTGATTATGGCTACAAAGTCCTCCCGCTGGACACCTTTCAATGTATTTACTATGGCATCTATCTTGAGGAAGTAGCCATCCCAATCGTCTATCAAAGCTCCGGAGTTAGGGTCTACTACCTTCTCCAGTTGGATACTGTAGTAGTAGTTGAGGAGTTCTTCTGCTGGATGCTGGATTGGAGGAAGCTGCTGCCTCTTCTCGGCTCTGGTTATTAGTCCTTCTCTGATTGTACCATCTGGTCTAGTAACATCATCCATGTCCAGGGCTACCCCTTTGTACCTCTCAGTTTCGGATAGGTCATTGAAGAAATTGGCGTATTTGGCTCTAAGGTCAGACCGACTACGATTCCACTGTTCCATGCTTATCCAGCCTTCTGAACCTGTTGGCAGTTTTACTCTACGGTCTAAGTCCTCTTGCTCCGCCTTGACTTGGTCGGCATAATCTCTAATGGCTCGGAAGAACTCCCTACGAATCTTGTCCTCTTCTTGCCAGGCTGTAGGCATCAAAGTGCTGAACACTCCACTATGGTACTTGACCGCATCCAGTTCACTGAGTACGTCCTGTTGTAATGGGTCTAGCATGGCATAGTCACCTATTCTAAAGCCATGACGGCGAATCCATAACTGGTCTTTCTCGGTATAGCCGGTCATTTCCTCGATTAGTTTGGCAGAGGCTTCCCAGGCTTCAAGTTGTTCCTCGGTTCTAATGCGTAGGATACCAGACTGCTCCATGAGGACTCCACGCCAACCATAACCTTGAATTGCACGGGTCCAGACATCCTTTTCTTCGGTGGTTAAGTCCTGTCCTTGTTGCATTTTGTCCCAAATATCCATGCCATTAAATAGCTTTTGTTCCCGTTGGCAGATGGCATTGGCTAGTTGGATGGTACCATAATTGCGATATGGTTCTGGAAGTATCTTGTCGAGCAGGACTTTGGCAGGTTTAGAATCTGGAAATGCAGCTATGTAGGCATTGAGTGGAGTCTTAATCCAGGCTGGTAGTAACTCACCTAACTGCAATCCTCCTCCAGCTGATGTACCACCAGTTAGTTTGAGAAGGTTCATCCAGGCTGCTGGGTAGAAGCCAAATCTGCTGTACCAGTCGAAGAACTCGGAGACTTGAGGAAACATATCGTAGTATTCGGGATAGTCCCTCTTAATGAGGCGGGTCATCCCACCCATGAAAATGGTGCCTCTCAGTGGATTGAACTCTAGGCTGGTTCCTGGTATATGGACATAGCCATCCTCAGTGTTGTCCATGTAGGTACCCCAAGCCTTGAATATGCCAGGCATACGGATAGAGGCTCTGGGTAGCCAAAACAATCGGTGCAACTCATATGTCCAGAATGGATAAATACTTCGCATGATGGCAGTGGAGGCGTTTTCGTTGGTGTAGTCGGCCCAGTCCTTATAGTATTCTTTGGAGGCTTTATCTGCTGCGGACTGTTTGGACTTTTGGAAACTATCACTAAGTCCAACGACTTCATATTCTGCCTTTGCTTTTGTAGGCTTTATAACACCGGCGATGACCCTAATTTCGTCCTCTAATGCCTTAGCCTGTCTCAGAGCAATCCTCTTATTAGGAGCAGTTTTGACCTGTTTCATAACCTCATTAAATTGCTGGACCACAGGACTATCCGGTTGTACCTTTTTAGCGGCCTTTAATAAGGCATTGTATTCTCTCTCTAAGGATTCGGTCAGTGGTTCAGCACCTACAGTAGTTTCTATAAATGGCATCTTTGTAGGAACCTTGGTACCAAATTCAGAACTAAACTCCCTCTTTAACCTAACCTTCAACCCACTAGGTAAGTCTTTCCACTCCTTGTCAATATATGCTATAGGTTCATCCCATTGTCCTATCACACGGCGCTTGGACATCATAGGAATAATATTCTTCCATACATCCGATTCGGATAATTCAATAGGCTTAGATGTGAACTGCCATTTCTTACCTACAGATTCAACTGTCCACTTACCACCACTATTATCGGTGATTATCCAAAACCCTTCAACCTGTGGGTGTGCTTCCCAGGTAACTGCGCCAACCAAATCTGCCAATTCGTCGGCAGTATACAATTTTTTGGTTGGCATAACCCTTTCACTCACAATCCTCTTGGTTACATAGCCTGGAGTTGCCTCTAGTTCATCTGCCAGGGTGGTAATGAACCTCTGGAAGTTGTCTGCTATACCTTCAGGCAACCCTTTAGTTCTGTATATGCTCCACAACTCGTCTTGTAGGGACTTTAACTCCATTAGATGAGGTTCCATAACACTGGCTAACTCAGGATTCATACGCATATCCCTCAGAGTGTAGTCATATACCTCACCAATGGCTTCATCGGTCCAACCTAGCTGGGCAGCCGACTTTTTTACTCCTCTAGCCATTCGCTCTGCCTGAGCCTTGACCTCAGTAACGAATTCCTGTTTAGACTTCAAGGTCATGGTCTCCATGTTCATGACTGCTTGTGGCATTTGAGCTGGATTGCTATGAAACAAGGTGGCCACATCTACTTTGGAGAGCTTTCTACCAGTGGCATCAATGATTGGTGGAGGTGGACCCGCCATACCTAGAAATTCGGATAGGGTATTGGATTGGTCAATCAGCCTCAGTTTCATTTGGGATTGGGTAGTTATCCTCTCATAATGGGCTTTCATCTGGTCGGCTTTGAAGGTTGACCAGGCAGTGGATTTCTGCTCACCACTAAGGGCTTTAATCCTCAGTATCTCTGCTGCCTCGGTTGTTCGGCGCTTTGCCCACCAGTCGGCAAGGTATCGTTGCTCGTCAGTCCAGGCTGATAGCCAGTTGTTGATGGAGGATTGTTCAGCTGGAGTGAATGGAAGTTTGCGTTGGGTCTTAGGGAAATACTCCTCAAAGAAAACTTTTGTTTTTGTATCCATAAAATTGGTGGAAGTCATACCTCTTGTATAGTTAGAAAAATCAGTAGCGAATTCCTCAAATACATCCTCTGGTATCTGTCCAGCCCCAATAGGGAAATCCTTAACACTAGCATAGTTGGCAACAATATCCGTATTGGGAATGGAATGTGCTAGTTCATGGTAGATAACCTCAGCATCAGTAAGAGCATCCCAATTTTTGGCTGACAATCTTCCAAGCTTTGGGTAATATCCAGCAGCCAAAGTTTGGTTTGGATTAAGCCACACTTCACGCAAATCCGACTTGATACTGACTGGTAAATCCTCTACAATCTTGGTAAATTTAGCCTTGACATTATCTGGTATGCCAGGACTAAACCTTACCTTACTCCAATCAATTATACTCTCAGGCTTGGTCATGGTCAACCTAAGCTTATCATCCAACTTATCCAAACTCTCCCTCATCTGTTTGGTGTAATCCGCTAGTCCTTCATACACTCCACCAGGCTCCACGGTATACTTTGCCCTCCACTCGTTGAAGTCAAACCACTTCATACGTTTGGACATTTCCGACTCTAACTCATTCATAGCCCGAATAACATCATCAGTGGAGCTACCATAGAACCTCTGCAACTCCTGTAGTTCCTGCATCATACCTAGAAATTCATCTTTGGTTCTGGCCTCCATGCCCAAAATACCGTCAACCCTCTCCTGCAGCTTGGTTTTGTAGAACTCAGGTGTATGGACAAAGTAATCATACATACCTGACTTGATATTGTCTGTGGCTTCATTTATCCCAAAGCCTTTGTTCTTCCATAATGAACCATCGCTAGCCGACTGGATTAGAACATCTTGAAAGGGTTCAGGAATGTTAGTGTATTTGCCTACTGCCTCGGCTACTCTACCACCGGAGATTTTGTCAGAGAAGGCAATGTCCTTGCTGATGCCTGGGTCCATCTTAATCCTATCCGCTATGATGTCATCCAGCATACTTCGGGTGTTGGCTGGACCAGAGATGGCCCGCTCTAATAGTTCTTCCTTCAACTCATAGCGAGAAAGATTTAAAGCCTTTAACAGGTCATCACCCACAGCTTTTGAGGCATCGTCAATTTTCCTAGCTAGGGCAGAAACTACCTGACCAGCTTCCTCTTCTGGCAGCAAGGTCATGAACATCTTGCGGAGGTAGTCTGACCTTTGATATAGTCCTATCCTGCTGGGCCAATCAATGAAGAACTTGCCTATTGGACCACCGGACAGGACATTACGCCATTTAGCAAGGTTCTTGGACGTTTTCTCGATACCAAGGAAACTAGGGACTTCTCCGGCCATTTCTATTCGTGGAGTGCCGGTCATAATTTCTAATGGAATGTTAAGTCCTCCCATTAGCCTTTGCGCTCTGGCTGCGGGATTAACCACGGTGATGAGCTTGTTTTTCCTAAATGCAGTTATTGGATTGAGAGGAACCTGCCTAGCTGATAGCTGCTTGATATAGCCTTCAAGGATATTGCCTGGCCCATAGGCACTAAACACCAGATACATTCTGGCACCTGGGGTAACTACCCATCTATCCATAGTGTTGCGCCAGGTATTCATAATGGCATACTCAACCCTGCTGAACTGCTGGGCAATACGACCGGACATTTCAAGGTTGTGGGCAGCGGCGTGGAGGGCAGTATCCAAATATGCCTCTTGACTGTGGTTAAAAATGTTGGTTAATATCTCCGGAGTAACCTTAGCCTTGCCTAGCAGTTCATCCGATGTGGATAGACTAACTCTGAGCAGTTTGTTGACCTCAGCAGTTGCTTTCCTAATTGCTGGTTTGGTATCGTCTATTCCTAATGTCCTGAGTAGGAATGGGACAGCTTCTTTCTTGGATAACATTCCCGCACCAGACTTGTCTATTTGACCATTAACTATGGAGGATACATTCAGCAGCATTTCTTTGGAAACTTCTACCTCAGAACCCAGATTCTTGGCTATGGTTTTAACTGCATCCTCATCAATCAAGGTGGTTCTAAGCAGGGCTCTACCTGCATCAGCTTTGGCTCCTACTGCTCCAGGTCGTTTCAATACCAAGTCTCTGGCTTCAATTAGGAGCTTTTGTGCCTGAGTTAATGGTATCTTGGCTGGTAGTCTACCCATCGTAGCGGACTGTAGATACCTAAATGCAGCTATCATATCCTTGCCAGCGTAGGACTTAGAAGCCATCATAGGAGTTTTTGGTATTAGCTTACCTGCACTTTTAATCTTGTCAAATATCAGGACGTCCCAGGCTTTCAACCAACCGGCTTCAAACTTGCCCACAACTGGGCCAACGTACTTACCTATCTTAGGTATGGATGTAGTTATATACTTAGGTACACCAGTTCCTACCCAGGTGAGTGGGTCTGCTACCCACTCAAATATTAGGTGGTCACAGAGTCCAAGCTCTACATTCTCGAAGGCTTCGCCTCCAGCGTGCCACCAATCAGTAGTATTTCGGGCTTCTCTGTATACTGCTAGAAACTCCTTCTCGCTCTTGGTAAGGTATTGCGGCTTCCATGCCTCCCATGCCTCTGCCCTCATTCGGTATAACCATGCTCCCCAAGGAGCAGTCCATTCGTGGTACATTTTACCGGCTAAATCTAGGGCGGATAGGGCTGGCTGTGCCACAGTTTGCAACAGTATATCATCAATACCCATCTCTGGTAGTTTTGCTTCCTCTAGTCCTTGCTGAACGGCATCTTGATTGCTGGACAAGGTTGACCATAGAAGCTCGATTTGCCTAGTGTAGGCTTCTACGCCTTCCAACTCAGTTAATACTTCTGGTGGTACACCTGCCTCCTCATACATCTTTATGGCATCTTCTGGAGTGGATAGACCAGTCGGCAGAGTTGGCTCAGGACTAGTGGCAGACAGCATCTTGAGGATATTTTCTATTGTTGCCTTCTGTAGTGTGATTGGTCCTGTATACCGAGGCTCCTTGGCTAACAGGGCAATAGCCTCAGTATAGTTAATTTCCTCAGCCTTGGTTCCCTCAGGCAGTCCCAATGTAGCACTATAGACCTCATTGAATATCCGCTTTAGGTCTGGGTCGTCCTTGCCTATCTTACTGAACCAGGTAATGGATTCACCTTCCTCTGTTTTCATTTCAAACAGGTCGTCATAGGAAGTAACCTTACCCATCTGGATAAACGCTGGTAATGCTTCATACATGGTTTGGTAGGTAATGGCTATGGATTTCTCTTTGGATATCTCCTGCAACCTGGTCACATAGAAATTGGATTGTATTAGTGCCTTTCCATACAGTAGTGAGGCTCTAGGGTCTATAACATGACCGGGACGGCCTAGCCTTAGGTAGAAAAAGGCTGCAATACTGGTTATTACGGTTGGGGCACCAATCTTATTCATCATGTTCTGGCGGAGGTAGATAGCCTTCTCTAGTTCTATTTCCTCACGAATCAGGTCAGCCTCATGTTGCTTCCAATATAGGTTACTCTTGGCTACACCTACAAATTCTTCTGGAACTTCACCAGCCTCTAGTTGCAGACGGAGTTCCTCAGCACCGGCTATCCTCTGGAAATTCTCTACCAGGGACTGCTTAACCCTCAACTGTTGGAGAGGTAGACTAGTCTTAATCCTCTGTTCTGCTGGTAATTTATAGTATTCCTGTTCAGCCCTGGCCTGTGCAGCCTTTAGTTGCCGTTCAAACTCATCCTGTAGTTCTTTGGTAGGTGAAACAAATTCTTTACCATTAGGCATTTATATCCTCCATAGCTACTAGATTCTGCCTAGTCCTTCCTGAGGCGCTGTGGCTTCCCTGGTTGGAAAAGCCTCCCTCATTATGGATAGTTCTTCTGGAGTGGTTTCCTTCCTTTGCGTGGTCTGTTGTGGAGCCTGCCCAGTTATCTCGGCTTCGATGGAGACTGCCAACTTTTCGTACAGCGAGGCTGATTGCTCATCACCTAGCTTGGACATCAGCTTGGCGTGTTCCCGGTAGGCAATTACGGAATCAGCTAGGATAGCCTTAGGATGCATCATAGCTTCATCCTTTCTAGTCTCAGCCATGGCCCTAAGTGGGTCTCTCACCTCAGGGAAGAACTTATCCATAACAAGTCTGGTTGGTAATCTAAAGGTTGGGTCAAGCATACGAGCCACTGTAGCCCTCTGGATAAGATACCCTGGAATCTCGATGTCAGCTTGGACGTGGAAGCTCACACTATCAGGTAGTCCCTCAGGCATCTTGAATCCGTAGGGTCTAAATCCATTCACCTTTATCATGTTGAAGTGGTAGTTGTCCAGGTCTGATAGTAAGCCTTTGAAGGCATCATTGAATGGAGTCAGCACTTGCATAGCGGCACTAGCTACGTTAGCCATAGCCAAGTAGGACATTTGCTGCTGGATATTACCAAACACAGCCCATGGAAACAACCCTCTTTGCAACATATTGGAATACTCAAACATGATTGTCCGCAGCTCGACTGGTATGGCTGGAGGTATTAGAGGACCAACATCATCGTTTGGACCCATACGGAATATTGCACCCCACTTGTCCATATCCTCTTCTCTCAATATCTGGTTATCTCCGGACGATTTCTCATACCATCTATGCTGGGCTGCTGACCTGGTTGCCTGTTGGGCAAAGGACAGCATCTTATTATAGTTTTTGGTCATGTCCTCATTCGTTGCGACTATGGATTCACCGTAGCCTTTTTGCCAATCTTTACCTCTGGCTATGGCACCTCTATCAGGCAACCCTCCTACTGGAGAAGCAAACACAGGCATGACAGGCTCACCTAGCTTCTGCATAAGGTTATTCAGGGCATAATCCTTAACCAACTCTTTAACCAGGTTGGTACCCAGGACTATACCATTTACCAAGTCACCTTCATCATCATAGCCCCAGTAGTCATAGAGGTTGACATTGTGGGTATAGCCAGTTGGCCAACCCATCAGCTTACATTTCCTGTTAGCAGCCAACGGACTCAATGGATAGATATGCGCTACCTCTATCATGCCATCGGAGCCAAAGTCTGGATAGACCTCAGCTGGATTCCATATCTCAGTCCATATGCGGTCTTGAGATACCATACTAAATACTGACAACCACCCTGTAGCCAACATTAGACCTACTAGCTCACCAACCAGGCTTTGGCGGCCCATCCTTCGGTATCGGTTCTCCTCAGCAACCCACCTGTTGGTAATGTAGACCTCAAGTTGGCTGGTGGCGGATATCTCCTCAGCATTAAGATTCTCTATGTCTATCTTGTGGGCAATGATGCTGGAAGTCATAAGATGTTTGGCTAGGTTGTATCCTGTCTTAGGGTCGTTGGCAGTAACAGACTCCATGCCTTCCTGCTTTAGTTCATCCTTCAACATGAGGATGTTATACCAGTCCCTAATCTTCTGGTCACGGACAGACCAGCTAGATTTTAATTTGCCACACTTCATTATAAGGTCTTTGGCATCCATAACTACCTCCTTACCAGGAAATTTCTATACCAATCATAATGTTTTTGTCGGTAGGGTCAATGTCTAGTAGGTGTATGGTTATTGTTATTAACCATAGCTTAATGATAAACTTTCTCATGGATTACCTCCCCTTAATAAGTAGTTTGGTTTGTAGCACCACAGCTAGGATGGTAATAATCAGAATAGCTATAGCCATGGACAGTTCAATAGGATTCTTGCCATCATAGATGATGGTATTGCCTCCTACTAATAAAGCAAATAGGATAACAGCCAGGATGGAAGTGCCAATACCGAATACCAATGCAGCCCAGACTATAAAGGTTACCATTTCCAGCCATGCCTACCAACATACCCACGTCGTTTTGGTTTCGGGTCTCCACACATTAGACCTATAGCCCATGCCATGAACAGGTCGTTGGCTCCAACTACTTCTACTTTATCACCTACTATCCTATGGTTGCGCATCTGCCTGACCAATTCTATGTCAAAACAGATGGAGTCTGGTAGGTATCTGTCCACAGCCTGTAACATAAAGTCCTTGTTCTTGGAGGTAGTCAACCAACCTGGCTCAAGGCTCTGCACTCCACTGACTATATCCTTTCTGAAATAGATAGGTCGGTAGTGTTTGCCTAGCTCAGTGATAGCCAACCCATGACTATTTGCCTCCCAGACTATCATAGCCTTGTTGTAGTGCCTGGAGGCTTTGACAGCTTTATTCCAGGTGGTCTCTGGTCCATAGAGCCCTGTATCCCTAGCACAGAGCTTAGGGTGATAATTCCCATAATCATCAAGGTCAAAGCAGATAACGGCTATGGCATCCTGACTTACCTTAGCCTGACCAGGGTCTATACAGACAAAGTAGGTTTTAGACTTTTCAGGTGGAAACCAGATACTCAAGTTGTCGAGGCTGGTAGGTGCAGGATAGCACTGGCTAGCCATCTTGTCCAGAGATAACCTATCAAACCGCATATCACCAGTAGACAAGAAACAGGATACATCGTCCTCAGGGAACTCCTGCTGAAATAGTAGTACCATTTCACCTGAACGCCTTAGGCTCTCTTTTTCTCTAATCTTCCATCTGCGCCATCTAATCTGGTCAAAGGTCAAGTGATAGTTCTGGACTAGCAGTTCTTCCTCTCTGGTTAGTTTGAAGGACTCTACATCGGTATCGGGGATGAACTTCTTGATACGGAAATCTCCCAATGGTATTGCATATTCCTTGTGCATAAACCAGGAATAAAAGTGTGGAGTGAATACCGACTTGCCTTCTCTGGCTAGTTGGTACATATCATGGAAGTCATTCTCCTCACCACAAGGTGTAGAGTATACATCTACTGTACCGGTCCCATCCTGAGGTACACGGTCTAATGCTGGTGAGACAATGTTCTCCATAGCTTTGGGTGGATAAAACGCTGCCTCATCAAACAACAGGTGATGGATTGTCTCGGCTCTACCTGCTACAAAACTCCTTGCACTAGCTATGTAAATGGAGCTGGTACTGTGGAGTCTACCATTAACATAAAATCTAAAGGTTTTTTGGTAAGTACTGTCGTGGTGTATCTCTGGAAAGCCTGGAATACCCAAACCACTTAGATGGTTATAAAAGAAGTTAACCTTAGCCAATAGCCGCTCAGTGATGAAGTCCTCGTACGCCACAAGGACAGTGTTAGTACCTGGGCTGGTCAGAGTGTCTTTCAACCTCTTTGCAATGCGCTCTGTGGAGAATCCTACCTGTGCTGGCTTGACCCAAATGTCCATACCAGTCTCGGTCTTGTCCACATCGTCCTGTATCTCATTGTAGGTGAATGGGACAATCTGACGGGACTTATTCTCCAAAACGAACAGGGTCTCGATATACCTTCTATCATTGAGGATTAAGTCCGTAAAAGCCTCTTTGATATTAACTGCCATGCGTCTCCATGATGGAACTACCTACAGGGAAGGTGGAGTTAGGTACAAAATTGATATAGACAAATTCTGGGAACATACCTAGAATCAGCTTCATGGTAGTTCTAGGCATTTCACCTTCGTGCATGATTCTCACAGTGGCTATGTTGGCATCCACGTATTGGACTGTATACTTTTTCTCCAGCCCAGCAAAGATGGCATCCAGGTCAGGTTTGTAAAGGTCAATGGACCATCCCATAAATTACCTCCTTAAACTGCTACTCCTACAGGAATCTCGGCTATGTCCGCCACCGCAACTTCGGTTGTGCCAAACCAGATAGAGGACAGGTCGGTTGCTGTGATGGTACCTGTTCCTGCCCTGATGTTCTTGATGTTTGCCCAACCACCGGCCGTTTCTGTGCCTGAACCTTCGATTGATTGACCTCTATTGGCAGAAAGATTATAGGTTTTTTCTCCGGCTCCAAACTGGTCGTATTGTAGATAATAGAAGCCGGATAGTCCAGATAACTTCCGTTCAATAGCCCCAGAAGTAAAGTAAACACCAGCAAGGTCACCCGATGTTACATCTGTGGCTATGGGATTTCCACCTGAGTCCAATGTAAATGTTTGCTTGGAACCCGAAGTCACGTCACCAATCAGTTCTACATCACGACTGGTATATTTAGGTGCAGTCCCATAAAACGTACCTATCTTACAACCAGCCAGATTAGAATTTGCCCATATTGACCAGCTGGTTATAGTCCCTGTGCCACTGGCCGGATTAGTTAGTTGGAGATAAGTATAATCAGCAGCAGAGGTGCTATCTCCGTCCGCCGCTCCAGGCCCAATAGTAATCGTTCCCGGCTCTAAGGGTTGAGCTTCTCCAATAGATAAAGGTATACTAAGGACTCCCAGCCTTTGATTAGCCATCGCTATCAGGTCAACAAAGTCGGAGGTCAATACTTTCTTGTCAGTAAATGGGGTTTTAGTTCTCATAAATGGGGTTATTAAATAAGAACTATTCGGTTGCACTAAAGCGTTATCAAGTGTAGCTACCGTATCTTTGTCAAAGAACCTCGCCACATACTCAGCCACATCAGCCAACGCAAAGTTCTCTGGGACGATTACAAAATGACAAATAGCAGGATTGAGACGCCAGATTTTAGGAACTCCAGCCCACCAGGCATCGTACTTGCTCTGGATAAGCTCACCGTCTTTATCAAAGCAGTTCTTTGGAACAGACTCAGTGGCTACCTGAATATGTTGCTGTTGGTATGTCTTGCTTGCAGGGTCATCAAGAAACAGGTCAAACCTGACCTTTAGAAAGCCTTTGTGGACATGAGTACCAGAGGAATTAAACTGTATCATGCGTACTCCATTACCACCATTGAGGGATTCCAGTAGATAGTGTCAGCCGCAATCGCTGTCCCCAATACCTGAACCTGATTGCCTGTTACCTTAGTTGGCATGGTCTTGGTTATCAGCCCTCCCGTAGCTGCACTCAGATACACGGAGAGGCCTATATCAAATGCCCAGGAATCGTCATGTGCCCAACCTCTTGTCAAGAACAGTCCAGCAGCGTTCTCAGCTATGGTAGCTATACAAAGATGGGTAGCAGGGATAGTTATTGCGGCATCATCGGCTAATGCTAATTCCATTTTACCGTCTGTCCCGACATAGCAAGCCTGACCAAAAGCTAATCCTGCGGCTACCCCTCCCGTCATGGTTACTACCTCTCCGTTGGCAGTATGGCTGGCGGCAGGTGTAGGGTCATGTTCTATGACTTTGGTATCTGCGAGAATCAATCCTGCGGCCTCTACGGCGTCTACAGAAGCCGCATCCATTGTCGCCTGTGATGGCATGGCGTGTTTGTGGTCTCGCCTAGCTGATACTACCGCTGTACCTGTTGCCGCAGCATCCGCTATCGCCTGTGTACTTGGGACAGTAGCATCAAACAAGGCTTTGTTGGTAATGGCGGTTTCGCCGTTGGCTATTCCAAAGACATTGATTAAGCCAGCCGCAGGAGCGACAGCTTTCGGTGCTAATCCATGCTTGGTAGTGGAAGTATCGAGGTCGGCGTTGTCATCGCCAGCGGTCAGGTCGTCTATCTTGGTGGCGGTTATATCGGCAGTCTTGGCTACCGTACCCGCCCCGACTCCGTGAACGCCGGTGGTGGCAGTCCCATGGGTTCCCACATCGTTGACACTATGGCTAGCTGTTATGGCCGCCTGAGCCACAGCCGATAGGTTGGCATCCACGGCAAGGTCGGTCACGGCAGCCAGTTGAGCGTTTTTGGCAGCAGGGTCATAGACAGCCTTGGTCATGTCACCTGTACCAGCAGTAGGGTCAAGCTCAATGGTGCTAGTCCCATACTTGACGATTAGCTTGCCACCAGTCAGGTACAGCACATCTACATCGAGACTACCTTCTGGTGCCTTCGATAGGACTACATCATCATCGGCAATAGTCTTTCTGGTAACTACACCATCCGAGTAGGTGATTTCTAGCAGGTTATCTACCTTCTTAACTGAGGTAATTGTAGCCAAGGTTATCTCCTCCGCTTGGGCATTTTCCTTAATGTCATGGCTAGTCGGGCTCGCTTGCCTAATGTACCTCCAGCCTTAGCTGCTGACCTCAACCTAGCCACTGGAATAGTTTTGCCTGCAGGAACTCTCAACTGCCTATGCAAGGCACCTGGACTTTTGATTGCCTTCTGTATCCACTTAGCCATTGATTACCTCCTCTTTAGGTACTTCTGGCCCCGGACTCCAATGCGATTGACCTGAGCCTTTAACAAGTTCTTTTTACCGGCAGTTTTCTGTCTGGTCGAGGCTCTGTATCCTCTGGGCATTATTTCACCTTCTGAGAGATTTGAAAGGTCATACCGAACATACTACCTAGTGGGATATAAACCATAGCCCTTGCAGCCTCACAAAGACCAGGAACTTCAAGGACATCACCACCAACCCATGCGGCTATACCAATCATCAGAATGGCGATACTACCCCACCAAGGTATTGGCGATGTATGTATTGGGATGGGATTAGCCACCTGTGTTACAGTGGTTCTAGGATGCATAATGGATTGATAGGAACAGTGTAGTAGAATGGATAAGAACTTAGTCAACCTGTGCTCCCTTCATAGTTGTAGTTTCCTTTCTTAACCTAATTTCTAACACGGTACGAGTGTAGTCAAAACCGTCACCACTGTTGCCATTACTGCCAGCCATTTGCTTAATCATGGCGTATTGCTGTGGAGTGTAGAACTTCCTAATCAGCTTGATGTAGTCCTGCTCAGGTTCAGTCAGTGTTTCACCGGTTGCATCCTTGAACAGGACGTTGAAATCCTTAGCCAGCACCAGCCTAAAGTTGCGGGTGAATTCTATGTCCACCAACTTATTGGACAGGTCATCCCTTAGGTCGGTCTTAGCCTTCTCCTCTAATGCAACAAAGACAGGGTCGTCCTCTCGCCATCTGTGAACCGTCTTGAGATGGATGTCAGCCAACTTGACAGACTCCATGATGGAAAACCCTGCTATGATGTAACTGAGGTATTTGGCTTTCTTGCTACCCTCAGTGTAGTAGGGTATCAGTGCCATGACTAAGGATTCTGTGGAAGTTGGCTCAGCTGGTACTATGTCTGACATTTGTCCTCACTTGCTCTTATTGTAGCACAGTTTGAGCCGATTGTCAACCTATACAGTGTTATAGCTAATAGTACAGTAAGTATAGACTAGGGCAATCCATGGAAGCTATTTAGTGTTATAACTAATACTATATTATTAAATTACAGTATAGCCTGGCTACTTGACAAGAATCAGCCTTTATGATATAATCTATATATAAATCAGAGTTGGAGGTTGATTGACTACAGGTTGGGGATTCTACATGCAGGGAAGTGACCAGATGGTCGAAGTTGATGAGTTGGGGTCGGAGTTGTCCACAGAACTTCATTGTCCGGTGCATTATCCAGCATTTGGCAAGAACCTGTTTGAGTGCCAGTGTGGAGTGATATTCCCAGTATATCTGGTCAAGGGTAAGAACTGGGAGCTAATTAGACGGAAGCATGAAGAGGAAAGAAGGTACTCACTGGTATGATAGAAATAACAATTTATTACCCAATAGGTAGGAAAGTTGATGAACCATCAGGAGATAAGGTTAGGGTAGAATTTGTATTACCAAAAAGACCGTTCCTATTTTGGTCAGACGTGAGTATAGGAGAACAGGTCGTGTATCCAAAAGGTTTCGGTATAGCTTGGTATGACTTTGAAAGAGCCCGACTACTGTTTGCACCTATACCGTTCAACCTATTGGTTGGAGCATTGATTTGGTCTTGGCATTGGGTAAGGTTTGGGCAAGCTGCTTGGTTTGAGAGGCATACTAAACACAAATGACTATACCTAATGTAACAATAACCTGGTGCCAAAGAACTGCTGTCTGTCAATGGTGTGAACAACCTATAGAGGCAGGTACAGCCTTAGTTAAAGTTTTTTTCTGGAATAAAGGGGATGATGGTAGTAGGAACTGGAATACCACTCAATATTACCACTTTCCAGCCTGCTACTCTGCACAAGGCTTGGACTACCTCAGTCGTAATCCGTATGTAGCCAAGCACAAAGGTAATGTCAGCAAGTTGTCACCGGAGGATAGAAAAAAGCGTTACCTGCTGGTCAGAAGGTTTAATGAGTTGGTACAGAGGAAGAAAGAGATTAAGTTGCCATACCCAGACAGTATCCCATCCGAAATCCGACTCAATGACCGCATGGTTGAGGTAATGATGGAGATGGCTAGTTTAGGAGGTATACCTAAAAGATGGGTGGAGAAACTAAGTTAGATAGGCAGTATAGGGCTTACCTGGCCTCAGATGTCTGGAGATGCCCTGCTGCACCGATTGACAACCAAGTACCGCTGCAAGTTGAGTGTGGGACTGGTGCCCACTACTGGTTGTCAAGGTGGTTTGGGGACAAGCTAGGTCAAGTGTTTTGTTGCAAGTATTGTTATGCCATTAGAAGGTTCGAGGTAGACAGGAAGGCTGAGAGGTCACCTTATTTCTAATAACCTGGTTGCTATCCAAACATGAATACTGGTTGGCATGGATTTTTGGAAATTTTGGATTTTGAGAGTCCACCTCGGAAAGAGCATGTCCATCTCATAATGTACGCACCCGTACCTCGCTGTCTCTCCTGCGTTGGTAGCACAAATGTACTAGAGGTCGAGGCATAGTACAAATGTACTAGCATCCCACGTGTTAGCTGGAGTTAGTACAAGTGTGCTAGTTGGGTTGCTTGTTGTCTAGGTAGCACAAGTGTGCTAGGACACTCCGGCAAAAATATCGTGTGGCATACCTAGAGTGAGCGTGAGCGAGGTTGAACGAGCATGAGTGAACTAACTACTTGAGGTTGACTACCAACACACTTGACAAGCGTAGTACCTAGTGATATACTGTAGATAGTTGAAGAAGAAGTGAGGATAGAATGAAACAAGGTACACTAGCTACAGGCTAGCAGTCCGGTGACAAAGAAAGTCTAGGCATCAACCAATCAAATGGTTGCTAGACAGAATAGATGGCTACTATTGGAGTAGCGAGGTGTTAAAAGCGGCAACGTTTAACACAACCAAAATAAATTAAAAGGAAGTGTTAAATGGATTTCGAACTCTATAAGCAAGGAATGGCAGCCGCAATTGCCAACAATGACATCCAGGCCATCGAGAAGCTTAATGCCGAGTGGAACAAGGACAAAGCCGAGCGCCGGAAGGCACAACTTGAGGCTGAGCAGAAAGAGGCGGTGGCATTGGCTGGAGTCCGTGAGAAGGTGGCAATCGAGATACATGAGAGGTTGATTGCCAACAAGCCTATTAATAACCTGGTTGCAAGGTTGCAAGAGGTTAAGGCTCACGGGTTCACGTTCAAGCTGGATGAGGACGGCATCACCTACAAGGCGGTGGCGTTGACTGTACCGACCATCAAGGCTAAGCGGGAAGGAACTGGCAATGGTGGGGGCGCAGGTAAGACCAAGGACGAATACGGGATGAGCCTGCAAGAGGTATACGACAAGTTCCATACGGCTGAGGATGAGGTCAAACTAGCCGAGGCTAAGGCCGCCGACGAGGATGTTAAGGCAAAAACAGGCAAGTCCAATCAGGTTAACCAATGGCGGGTGAAAAACTCGGTGAAGGTAAGGGTAATTGCGGACGGTACCCTTAAACCTCAGAAGTAACTAGGTTCAAAATAGGGTGTGAGGATAGTTGCCTAACTCATACCCTTTTTTGTGGTCTCAGGACAAGGTAAATGGTAGTCGAGGGGATAGGACATCCTCCGGACATTCGAGGACAAAGGTAGTACACAATTGTACCTTAGATTTGTTATGTAAAGTTAGGCGAGACTGTGGCTGGCACGTTATGTAAACTAGCACAAATGTTCTATTGACAGAATCAATACCACCATGATATAATAGAGGTATAGCACGACATAAGGAATTGAGTTGGACTACCTAGACAACAAGGAAATACTGGAGCAGGCTAGCATAGGCAATCGTGAACGGGTTGCAGTTGTGGTTGAGTCTGAATTTTACCCTGATGGTAGCCAATCAACCTGGAGCACAGGTTATTATGATTGTCCTAGATGTGGCAGCAACTATACCTACTATATTAGCATTATAGAGGAGTATACAGAAACTCATGGATGGTACTGTGAGGAATGTTTCCTACTTTGGGAATATGTAGAGGTGAGTGATGGATGACCTCGAAGGACAGACAATCCATTCTTGTATTGGTACATTCCAATCCGAGGTGCTAAGCTGGGATGCAGTTGATACCAGAGCCCACATCTGCCCGACTATCACTTGTCCTTATTGTGGTCGAACAGGGCAGTTCCAAATCATGGTAGGCAAGCACTATGCCAATTACTGTCCTGGTTGTGAGATAACATGGAGATGGAAGTTTGAAAGAAAGGAGGTATAGCCGATGGCTGAGTTTAATCCCCAGGCTATGGACAATGCCGCCGATGAGGCAGAAGAGGAACTAAACACCCTTGATGCAGAGGCAGTCAACCTCATAGCTAATTGGTGGTACAAGTGGTTCATGCAGGCTGGACATAAGAGACTAGGTAGAATACTGGTTCAGATGGCTAAGGAAATGGAGGATGAATAACCATGTACACAGACCGCAATTATAAAACCAAGAAGGCACTCAAGGAAGACCTAGCCGCCGGTAAACACATTACAGTATACCAGCCCAATGCTGACCTTACTGGAGCCAAAGTACCTACCAATGGCACAGTCTACCTCGAAGGCCCACACTATCCCTCGCCTCATACCTGGTACGCACAGGTAGAGTTGAGGGACGGCATTATAGTTAAGGTGAAGTAAAATGGAAAAGATACCACCACACAGCAGTTGGCAACTACCAGCCACCGCCAAACAAAAGCGTGCCATAGCCCAACTTTGTACCTATCTCGGTTACCACGAACCAATCGAGGAAAAGCCTATGACCCGATGGGAAGCACGCAACATGATTGCAGGATTTAGAGAGGAAAGAAAAAGGAGGAAAGCCAATGACTAATTACCAGGTAGTACAGGCATTTTGGACCAACAGTGATAAACCATGCCACAGCCGCTCACTCTCTTATAAGGATGGCAAGTTGCTCAGTTACGATACCTGTATCCTACAACGGGTAAATGGTATGGTATTCGGTAACTACACCCAGTATTCCAGCACCACATCACGGCACCAATCCCAGGCTAGGATATATGATGCCGACAAAATCCTATACGGTGTACCCGTAGGAACCTCCAGCTTACTGTTCTTTGCCGAAATAGAAAGAGACAGGCTGGATGATATGATTAAGAAGGCTCTGTCATAGTCTATTTATATATAGTATTATCTATAATAAAGTATAGACAAGGAGAGGTCAATGCGTTACCGAATCAAGTGGATATCCAAAGGTACTACTAGGCTTGAGGCTAGGGATGAGCATGATGCTGAGGTAAAGTTTGAGGAGAAGGAGGACTATGAACTTGCTGAGGACATGGTTACAAGAGAAGTTGAGGAAATCGAGGAGATATGACATGGGCAAGGATATGGTCAGAAAGCGTAATGAGGAATGGGAAGGACTAGAGCAGACTATCATTGACTTGGTGAAGGAATACTACCGACTCAGTGGGATGGTAGCCTACGAACCACTCGACCAGGACTGGGACAGCCTCGTTCAAGGAGATGACGATGGTCAGCCTATGTGAGGACTGCCTAGCTAACAAGACTTGTGAGGATGCTGGAGATAAGGTATCCAAGTGCAGTAGATACCATGTCTCATTCGTAGATAGGTTCTGTATCAACTGTAGCCACAATAGGACAATCAATACCATAACAAGGAAGGTGTCCCCTCATTGTGGAATCTACTCCTGTGACTGCACCACAGCTATACTTAACCACAAATTTCCTCCTAGGTTTATAAAGCTGTGATTATCCGCTGTGCCTGGTGTGGAAGGATAACTGGAAACAAGCCACCTTATGGAGGTAAATATGATAGTGAGGTAACTGATGGCATTTGTCCTCAATGTTTTGATAAGGAGGTAGGACACCTTGAGCAAAAGGAAAAATCGGGAGAGAGCAAACCAATTCATCTACAGGAATGGGACCAAGATACCGAGAGCTAGTTGGGATAAGTATCAAAAGGAACTAAGAGAGGTGGTTGAGGCTGAGAGGCTAGCTAAACTAGGCTTGGTTAGAGCCAAATCGAATATACTAACACCGGAAGAGGTGTTGAAGGAAAGGAGAGCAACTCATGGAAAGAATCTACATAGAATTCGATGAGAAATCAGGCAATTACCAACTAAATTCCCCTTGTGTTAAGGTAATCGTATTCAAACCAGAGACACCCGAGGAGGAGGCCCTACCTGCAATCATAGCATTACAGGCTGGTAGGCTTGGAGATTGCAGTGACATGGTTGTGATGTACACTACCTACCACTTTGAGCATTGGCATTACAACGAGTCGGTGATAATCCGCAAGGCTATAAAACTATTTGACAAGTTCAAAAGGAAAAGTTATAAACTTGCGGAGGCAGGTATTGATTAAGCTATTTACTTTGCTAACTATCATAGCCATCATTGTATATATAGTTTACCAGATAGTTACCTCACCAATAATCAAATGAAGATAACGGCAAGGGAAAAAATCCTCAGAGAGCGTGGTCTGACCTTAACACAGTCAGCACCACACAAATCCAGGCGCATGGCTGTTAAGGTTGTCCCTGATAGGTCTAAGCCGAAAACCACGCTGATGAAGTATCTGGAACAGAAGTACAACCTAAACTTGGAGGATGTGCTGGTCTCTGCCTCACTGTCCATGGTGGCTAAGAAGTTAGGTGATGAAGTGGATGTAACAACACTGAGTAAGTGGATTAAGAGGCTTAAACTACGCTATACTAAGGATAATTTGCCCGACTGTAGAGGATGCAGACAGTATGGAGTGGCGTGCGAAGGAGGCATCTGCTATGTGTTGATGAGGATGGAACTGTACGACCTGGTTGATATTAAAAAGGAGGAACTACTCAATGAAGGAAATCAGCCAACTAATCAAGGAGCTTAAAAGATACCCACCGAATTGGTTCGTTCACCCCCTAGTTGAACCAGACGATAGACAAGGCTTGGTAGTGTCAACAGTGGATAAGGAGGAGAAAGACTTTATTGACCTTGGAGACAGGGATACCATCATCCTATGAAGGGACTGACTCCATCTGAACTAATTGCATGGACACCACCCTACAACCCTTACATCATAGCCAGTAATATCCTAATTAATCAAGGCACTATGATGGTCTACGGCAAGGAGGAAACATGGAAGTCAATGCTGATAGGACTGGACTTAGCCTTCAAGATAGCTAATGGACAGGCTTGGTTTGGCTACCGAACTATCATGTCTCCTGTCTATATCCTACAAACCGAGAATCCTCAAGCCTTCATGCGTGAAAGGATGATTAAGTACATGACAGGTAATAAGGTGAACTCCAGCCAGGTCTGGTACTGTAGTGAACTATATATAAAGATAGATAAAGGTTGGGGATTTGCCGAGTTGGAAAAGGAGATAGCTAGGACTCAGCCCAAAGTCCTCATCATTGACAATGTATCCAGCTCGGTTTCGGGCAAACTTGTAGATGACTATGATGTTGGAGAGTTCGTAGGTCGCATGGATATGCTGAGGGCAAAATATCATGTGGCTATTATCCTGATACACCATACCAGGATAGCAGAACATAGTGAGGGGACGACATTCCACTATGGTACGGATGAAATATTCGGGTCGAGCAGATTTCCACGATGGCTGGATACCATCATCTATATTGATAAGGTTGAGGACAATGAAACTACTGGGTTGGTGGGTATCAACTTAACCTTCGAGAAAACAAGGCATAGTGAGGTAAAGCTCAAACCACTCAGTCTGGTAATTAGAAGGTCGGACTTGGTATTTAATATAGGAGGGAACAATGAATCCAGTATGCCCTAACTATCTAGCACCTAAACTCTATCACAATGCTGCACTGGATGAGGACTTTGAAGGTTCAGCCATGTGTAGCTTGAGGGATACGGTATGTGGTGTGGAGTACGGTGAGGAGTGTGAAACGTACAAGGAGTATTTGAAGGAGGTAGAAGATGTGGAGACCAAAGGATTGGAATAACCCTATGAACCCTAAGTCTGGTGTATTCCCAAGTGAGGAGGCATTGAATTGTGCCCACAGAGAATTCAAAGCATATGAGGACGGTGCCGATGCCATATTAGAGGCACTAAAGAAGGAAGGTGCGTATGGTAAAAAGTTTGATGGCTCTTTACCATACCATGCACAGCAGCCAGTGAAAGGTTGGGCTGTATTTATCCCTGATGAACGGCAACCTGAGTAAATGTGGCAAAAGCGTTATGTCAACTTGACAAACTGTGCACCCTATGATACAATGATACTGTTGAACAGAATACCAGAAAGCAAGGAGGTATGTTGAATGAAAAACGACTCCACATAATGGTTGGTGGGCTAACAGGAGAACAAGTTAAGGCAATCAAGAAGGTTGCAATAGACGAAGGTAAGAGCTTGAGTAAGATGGTCAAGGAATTTCTATTAAGTAAAATAAGGGAGGAATAATGGCAGAGCTAAACCAACAAGAGGTACTAAGCCAACTAAAAACAAGAGGATTTGAAACCGGAGGATTCCGTAGTCCGCTAAGGTATTTCCGTGGCAAGATGGACAGCATCACGGGTAGCATGGTCCAGCGTGGACAGATGAAACAGGCAAGGCTGGAGGTAAACTACAACTTCTCGGATATTGAGGTGTTTGAATCCACTGAGCCTTACCCATTCCCTGTGGCACAGGTTTCCATGATGCACTCTAACCGAACCAAATCTGGCATGGGTGTCCTCGGTGCCAGCATGGACAAGATTATCAACGCCGGTCTGGATGAGAATTTACCGCAGGAAAAAACCAAGAACCAAGACTTTCTGATTGGCAAGGTTCAGGAGTGGAAGGTCACACCAGGACATTTGATGCCTGCACAGGATGAAACTGGTGACTGGACTGAGAAGCCTAGAGAGGCATGGGAAGTGGTGTATGTTGAGGGTTGTGGTGGTGTTCCTCATAGTGGAGTAGCAGCCTCAACAATGTCTAGCCAGAAGGCACCGGCATCTGGAGTAACTCCAGCACAGGAAGCAGTCAATCTGCTGGACGGCAAAACCCAGCAACAATGGAATAATGTGGTATTCCAGAACTCAGCGGTGAAGGGCAGCCCGGAACTAATCAATGCCATTATCAGTGGTACATTCCTACCAGCTATGGAAGCCAGTGGGCAGGTGACCAAGGATGCTAATGGAGTGTATCACAAACCTTAACAAGTTAATAGCTTGCTGGTGTCTGTGGTGGGCGCAGATATAAATGGTTGAGAATGTAATGACGACCAGCCAGCAAGCCTGCCAGCCACCCGAAAGCCGAAAGGCAACAGGGCACATGATGGTAGAACCTGATACGGACTACTGGCTGGCAGACCTGAGCCGAAAGTAGGTTAGTATACCGTGAGTACTAGGCGGAAGGCTAATAAGCTAGAAGTTGTAGAAGCTCGGTAGGCTCAGGTAGTGGTAAAGGGTGGGGGTGCGAGTAGAGCGAACCACTTACTGGGTTGCTCCCAACTTGGTGAAGTTAAATGAAGTACCAAGCTTACAGCCCCCACCAGCCACTCAGTAAGAGGAGGTAAACATGGAAGTTGAGAAACTAGCAGAAATAATCAGCCGGTGGCATGGGGAAAAAACTCCCTGTCCTGTATGTCTGAAAATTGCCCAGGAGATTGCTGGTTGTCTCCGGGTAGAGCCAGTCCAGCTTGAAGTGCTGGGGGATGAGGAAATCTGTAAATCTAATGGTTGTGCCATCAGTGCCAAAGTAGGTTTTACTTGCCCATATCAAGATAAGAGAGGTTGCTCTATATTTGGAGCAGGTAAACTAATCTCCCAGGCCACCATCGCATACAATGAGGCAAAGGGGCAGTTGTATAGGATGAAACTATGAGACCTATCAGACTGGAGGTGATACATGGAGGCTAAAGAGACTGTGATGATTACCGAAGGATGCAATAAATTCAGGGATGGCTCCTGTGTTAGAAACTGTTGTAATACAAGAGCTGATAAGGCCTTCAAGGCCGGAATCAGGGAAGTGGTGGAATTGCTAAAGCTCTATAACCCTGTAATTGGTAGTGATGAGGGAACAAATTGCTATATGCTTGACATTCCTGTATGGCAATTCAAGCTCAAGGAATGGGGAATTGAGGATGCTAAATGAGACCCACCTTAAGAGACCAAATTACTACAAGCAAACTGACGGATGAGGAATGTATACGGTTATTGGTCCCAAAATATTCCTTTTCTTTCTGGTTACACAGGCACTCACGTTTCCTCTACTCGCTGCTATATTGGAACTGGTTTTGCATATGGTGTGGCAAAAAGCATTTTCGTTGGACGGACAAAAAATGCAAGGAGGTAACTGATGGAACTGACTGACGAGGAAATCTGGGACATAATCAATAAAGTCGAACAGGACAAGGATATTCACCCTGAGAACTATAGACCCATTTCGGAGTATAAGGCTATAGCCAAAGCCCAGCTCACCAAAGCCCAAAAGCATTATAAGGCAAAGATAGAGACAATAAGAACCGAAATAACCAAAATCAGTTTGAAACTGGATGACAGGGAAAAAGATTTAATTGAAGCCAAGAGAGAGGAGCGGGAGAGGATACTTAAGGAAGTTGGAAAGTATTACAGAGATGAGGGCGGACTAGACCTACACTTTTCTTGGAGTGGCATAGTTATATACGAAGAGGATTGGCAAGCCCTCAAAGGAGAAGGGAAATGTTAAATTGGTTCAAATGCCCAGACGGTCAAATAACTACAGTTAAGAACTGCCTAACCAAATGTAGAATGGATGAACGCTGCCTTACCCTGCCTACATTAAAGCTAATCTCCACTGAGCGCGAATGGAATGGAGTACCTTCAACCACACAACTGCTTAATGGTACTATGCTGGAATTTCTCAAGCTAACTCAGCCTTACATGGTTGACCCAGACAGCCGTGCCTTCATGCTAGCTGGTACCAAGCACCACCAAGCCTTAGAGGAGGTGGCAAAAGAGTTGGGGCTACCATCAGAAATAGCCCTCAACATTGACAGGGATATATTCGACCTGTTGGAGCAGGATGAGGATGGTGGTCTAGTCCTCAGTGATTATAAGAATTGGGGTAGCTATAGGGTAGCCAAAGCCCTTGGCCTCATTGAGGTAGGTAAGAAACCTGACCCAACTGGAGCAGTATATAAGGTCAGTGGCAAGTGGGGCAAGGCAGGCTCACCTAAGATGGTATCGGTGTTTCAGATTATGCCTAAGGAAGTGGACAATTGGGAGGCTGAGTACCAACTCAACAGGTATCGGATAATGCTGGAAGAGCGTGGCATACAGATAAAGAGGATGCAGTTGCAGGTAACGGTTAGGGATGGTGGGTTGCAAGTAGCTACCAGCAGAGGACTTGACCGCAATACTTATAGGATAGCAATACCTAGACTGGATGACCAAACCATCAAGGAATACTTTGCTGGCAAGGAGAAGGCTCTACTAACAGCTCTGGAGCAGGGTAGTTGTAATACTCCATGTAATGAGAAGGAGTGTTGGGATGATGCCCGATGCAAGTCCTACTGTGAGGTGGCTAGGAACTGCCCTAAAGGAATACTCTATCAACAGGAGAGCTAACATGGGTTATATTCGTGATGGCAGGTACATTGACATTAGGCACAGGACAACTCTATTCCAGTTGGAGATTGGCCATGAAGTCGAGAAAGCCTACGAGCACAGGTTTGGTAGGAAATTTACCACGGACAGGTTCAACAACCAACTCAGTAGTTGGGAACAAAATGATATTATACTGGAGGCAAGCAAAAGGGTTCAAGATAGAAGGAAAGGAAGGCTAATAGAATGAGGGAGATTAAATTCAGGGCATGGAGTAGTGAAAGGAAAGAATGGTTGGAGAGAGATGGGACTAAAGAACTTAAACTAGAACTTGTTGACCCACATTTATCTAGCCAACCAAAACTTGAGCTTATGCAATACACCGGACTCAAGGACAAGAACGGCAAGGAGATTTACGAAGGAGACATCACCAACTATGGTGTGGTTGAGTGGTGTGAGTGTTTGAACTGGGATAGTGGTGGAAGCAATCATCCAGGATTTTACTTCAGGAATAAATATGAGTATGGTGAAAGGGGTAGCTTGTCCTACCATGATGGCTTTGATGAAGGAATTGAAGTCCTTAGCAATATATATGAAAACCCAGAACTACTGGAGGTGAAGGAATGATTTGTGGTATCTGGGGGGAGGATAAATCAGCCAAAACTACCCTTGCCCTAACCTTCCCTAAGCCATTAGTATTCATGGAGTTTGACATCGGAGGATTTCACCGAGCTATTTACAGATTCCAGAAGGACTTTGACTCTGGTCTTATCCGCTATGAAGCATACCCACTACCCATGACCTTTGGCAGGTTCGACCCTAGTAGCCTGACAATGAAGCCTAGCAAGATGGTTGTTGGCATGAAGGAGCTGTTCTATGAGTTTGCCACCAATTATATCAAGCACCTACAGGATAAAGACCTTGCTACCATTGTCATTGATACGGCGACTATCCTTAAGACTGTTACGGATGATTGCTACCTACAAGAGTTGCAGGAGAAACAGTTACCTCTGGACCCTATCACCGGACTAGGTTCGGATAAGAAACAACTCAGGTCTAGCCTAATCCAGATTGAGTATAAGGAGCCGAACAACAGGACTAGAGGTATCTATTACAACGCCAAGAGTCATGGCAAGAATTTGGTACTGGTCCATCATGCCAGGGATGAATACAAACCTCAGTTACAAAGAGATGGTACTATAGCTAATTCACCAACTGGTAAGAGGGAGAGGTCGGGCTTTACCACTCTTGGTGATTCCGCAGATGTGATAGTACATACGTATTGGGATGACAAGGCTATGAAACCTTATGCAAAGGTGGAGTTGGCAGAGGTCAAGGAGTTGGAGGGCATGGTGTTTGAGGCACCGACATTCGAGAAACTGGACAAGACCATCAAGATGTTGAAAGGACTATAGTAGTGTCCAGGGGTTTCAGCCAGGGTATGGCACTCAGGATACTAAGGCGTGATAACTACACCTGTACCTACTGTGGTAACATCGCTAATGAGGTAGACCATGTTATACCATACTCCAAAGGTGGTATAACAACTGAGGATAATGGAGTTGCTTGTTGTAACTCCTGCAATATGAAAAAGAAAGGCAGCCTAATTGAGGAGTACATAGTTAAGGGATTAGTCCACCTAGCCAGGGCTGGTAGGGATATTAACTGGATTGATTCCCTCTACAAAGACAAGCTATATAGAATGACTCACGCTCAGGAGTATGCACTCAGAATCATGCTACAGAGCGAGCTATCACGCTCAGAAATAAGCTCAGTGTTGAACATCAGCAAGGATACACTAGAGCATATTATAGGAGAGTTGGAATTGTGACCATACTAATGGATAACCACGAACCACTGGAAATCAAGCTACTGATGGAACAGTCTGAGCCAGTAGTAATACCACAGCCTGGATTAAACAGTCAGGGATTTGCCGACTATATGTGGTTCTGCTGTGATGGACATAGGATACAGGTAGAAAGGAAACAAACTGGGGAGATACTTGGTGGCATGGACCAGGTTGAGGAACAGTTACGGAGGGAAATGGACAATGGCGTGGAGGAGACTATCCTACTGATTGAGGGGATTTTTGAACCAATAGCCGGACTAAAGATAGCTACACAGGACTGGCACAAAGCACATGGTAAACATAATGTGATGGTGCCTGGACGTTCCTACAATGTTAGTTATACTGGACTGCAGGCGTGGCTGAATCAACTGGATAAGGCTGGGGTTACCATTGTCCAGACATTTGACTACACGGCTACGGCCATGACCTTGATAGCACTATATCAAAATGCCCAGAAGGAGGAACACAGAACTCTCAAAAGGTATATTAAGGACAGAATCCACATCGAGACCTATAACCCACACGTAATAACTTTGATGGGGATTAAGAATGGAGGAGTCGGTGAAGAAGTAGGCAAGGCATTGATTGAAAGGTATGGGACAGCATGGTATACATTAAATCAGGAGGTGGAGGATTTAGCCGAGACAATAGTTGGGACAAAGAGGTTGGGACCACTCAGGGCAAAGAAATTATTAAAGGCAATAGGGAGGAACGTATGAAGCTGTGGATAAGACAAACCTCACAGACGCAAACCAGACTGGATGGTTTTGTTATACCATACAAAACTAGGAAAGTTGAAATGCTACGGGCATTACAAAAGCTATCAGAGCGTAGGAAATACGCCATAGTGGGTAAACCTAAATTCTCCAGACAATTAAACCAAAGCACGGAATTAGGTATTGTGGATATTTATTGGGTTGAAGCTGAGGCAGCACCTAAGGAGGCAGCTAATGACGGATAACCAGCCAAAAGGTAGCAAATTCCACATTGGGCAACAGACCATGACCAACTTCTTCTGGGTTATGATTAGAGCCTATAGGTATTACAATAAAGGCACAGACCCAGAGGCTTTAGTCATGCCGGATATTAAGGAAGTGAATGGAGTGAAGATTGAGTACCCAAAAGAGGACACAAAAGCGGGAGTGGACACCAAGCCCAGAACTGGTAAAACAGGTAAGTGAGACTGTAAAGGATTTGGCCAATGCTAAGGGATATGTGAGTTATCCTGGCTACTATGAGGTGAAGTTGGTACTACAAGCTCTGTACCTGATAACTACAGCTATGGAGGTAATGAATGAACCTAAACGATGTGGGAAAAGAGCTACCAATGAAGGTGATTATGTCAGTAAAAGCTCCGAACGGTAAGCTCCTATTCCTATTTGAACGGCAGGATGGCAAACTAACTCAAACAGAGATTGGTAGGAATATCCAGCAACTAAAGATATTTATGAAGGCACACAAGGATGACTAAACTATTCGCACCTGAATTTAACCGTGGTGAGAATGGATGGATAATCCTTCCAGACGATGTTTCATGGAGGAAGTCACTATTCCCAACGATGGTTATGAAACACCTAGCAAAGATGCAACTATACTTGGAGAAATCCATCATAGAATATGTGTCGGAGTGTGGCGATGTGGTTCTTGACCCTATGGCTGGGACAGGCACAGTAATGTTAGCTGCTGTTATGGGCAGGCCTACCATCTGTATCGAGATTGAAGGTATGTACCATAAAATCCAATGTGAGGTACTCAATCATTTGAGACAGCACAACCCTGATATGGCAAATGTTTCACTGATTAATGGTAATTGTAAGGTAGTCCTGCCTATACAGTGCAACCATATTATTTTCAGCCCTCCTTATGCAGCAGCGTTCAAACCTAGCAAAAAGCTGTCCAAGATAGTGGCAGACAAGTATAGGGTGAACGAGGACGAATACACCGAGTATGCAAGGACTACAGGCAATGTGGGTCTAATGAATACCTTTCTTTACAATATGGAGATGGAAAAGGTCTACAAGTTGTGCTATAAGTCTTTGCAACCTGGTGGCACCTTGACTATAGTTACCAAGGATATAATTGAGAATGGTAAAAGGGTACTGCTGACTAAGTGGATTCAAAGCGTATGTGAACAGACTGGGTTTGTGTTGCAGGACTGGTTCAAGACTGAGCAGTTGGGTGGACCTTGGCAGGATATTAGAAGAAGCAAAGGGCTTGAGACGGTGAATGATGAGGATATAACTATTTGGAGGAAGAAATGATTTGTACTTGCGGAATAGTTATAAACACCTACAATAGCTACAGCAAGGGAGTAACCAAAATTCTATGCTCATGTGGTAGTGTATATTATTGGAATGACAAAAGTAAATCCTATGAACTAGGTGAAACTACCTACAACAGAGTCAATCGTGTTGTTACTGCAATGCTGGATACCTACAAAGGTGTAAGTATAAGTGAAAATGAATACGTCAACCTAACATATAATACCATGAAGCAGTTGGTGGATATTATAGGAAATATAGACCGAAGGAAAGAATAGTAATGTACTTTGTCCATGACCCTAACTCCCTCAGTTATTATCTAGGTGATGTGGAGCCTACGACAGGATTTGCCAAGGCACTGTTAGAGCAATCATACCCAGTCGTGGCTGTGGATACTGAAACCATCAGCCTCAAGGAGAGAGTGCCAATCGGTGTAGGTATAGCATTATCACCAACCATTGCTTTTTACTTCCAGCTATTCCCTACCCAATCACCGTCAATTCCGTGGCGTTTGCTAAAGAATCCAGCCATCACTAAGGTATACCACAATAGCCTCTTCGATGAGGATGTTCTCCGTGAATATGATATTGACTACACCAATGTGCTGGACACTAATATTATGGCTAGGTTACTGTGCCACAAATTCACTGGTCTGCTTGAACTTTCGTGGCTACACCAGATGGAAGTGCATGATGTTAAGGAGTATATACCGAAGGGTGGGACAATGCTGGACGTGGAGCAGACTACGGTAGCTAGGAAATGCTGTCAGGATGCGATGGCTACATTCAGGCTGAACCAAATCATGTATCCATCTATTGATAAGGACTACTTGGCTGTGGAAATGAAGATAATCCCAATCTGTATTGAAATGAGCCATAGAGGGGTAGCCATTGACCAGGCATACAGGGCCGAGGTAGAGATTCTATTGCAGGAGCAGACGGATTTCTATCTTAACCTATGCACGGAGATGGGGTTTAATCCAGGCTCACCTCAACAAGTGGCTTACACACTGGCTAAGCGTGGTGCATATTCGGTATTTACCAAGTTACCATTCACTAGAGGCTACGGCAAGAGGAGTCTATCAACTGGTAAAGAAACATTGGTAAAGATGGATGACCCCATGGCTAATATAGTGCTGGAGTATCGGGGTTATTCCAAACTCCTCTCTACCTATATCAAGCCTTGGGCTACGGCAGAAAGAGCATATACCAGATTCCACTTAGATGCAATTACTGGCCGACCATCTTCTACTTCGGGTGGTAATCCTGAGGAGTTCAGGAATATGCAGAACATACCAGGAAAGTTCAGGAAGGATGGAACTGAGTATCCTTGCAACTGTAGAGGTATATTGCTGCCGGATAATGGAGTATGGACCGATGTGGACTGGGAACAGCTTGAGCCGAGAGTCCTTGCATACTTATCCGGTGATAAGGAAATGCAGTACATATTTAGTCAGCCTAAGTACCTACCAGATGGAAGTAGAAATGAGGCTGGTGACATACACTTACAGGTGGCACAGTTCCTAGACATACCCAGGCGACTAGGTAAACTGGTAAACTTGGCTATGACCTATGGTGCCACTGATGAAACATTGATGGAACAGTCAGGCATTAAGTCCATCTCTAGGGTGAAACAACTCAAGGATATGTGGGGCAGGAAATTTCCACAGGCTTGGGACTGGATTCAGTCCAGACAATATGATGCCTTGAGGACAGGTGTGGCTAAGACTGTGTTTGGACGGAGTATTAGATTGCCGACTGAGGATGAGGAAAGTGCTGATGGTATCAAGCGCAAGGCTATTGACTACCCGTGTCAAGGAAGTGCAGCCGAGATATTGAAGCGTGGATTGATTAAGCTACAGGGACAGGACCTAGCCTTGCAGGTACATGACGAAATGCTGGTTGATGGGTTCATTCCAGCTTATGTGTTCGAAGGGTTGGAGGACATAGCGCCGTTTGGAACTCCTGTTGAGGTCAAGTATTTGGAGCGTTGGGAATGAGAGGACCATATTATAAGGATTTTGTACATTCCCTAAAGAAACAATATAACTGGACGTGTTCCAAGTGTGGCTATAAGGCACATCCAAAGGATAGGTGCAATATATTAGTACACCACAAAGACAGTAACCCATCCAATAACCATCCGGATAATTTGGAGGTAATATGCGATAATTGCCATGCAAAAATTCATGGATGGAAAAAGTGAAGGAGTGAAGATGGAAAAGGATACATTTGATAATCTGGTTCAAACTGAGAGGCTAAGGCAGGACTACAAATGGGTAGAGCAGAACCACGACCCATTTATTTGGCTGGCGATTCTTGGTGAGGAGTATGGTGAGTTGCAAAAGGCTGTATTGGAGAAGCACTTTTGCGAGTTGTACCCAATTAGCCAAAGCGAAAAGGTTGAAGTAGAGTTGATACACGTGGCAGCTGTTGCCAAAGCCATGTATGAATCTGGTAAGCGTAATGGTTGGCTGTGAAATAAAGGGAGCAGAGGTTGGCAACTGTTCCTCTACTCCCTACAGCCAGAGAGATTACCGCAAATAACTTACTTGCCCGGCTCTCCTAACTGCCTATGCTGGTTGCCTAGTAGGTATACTCGATGTTCTACGTCTGGACTCAGCCTTGTTCCTCAGGATTGCATGAAACTCATTCAACCTATTTATGGCCTCTGTCCTGAATCTGTCAGCCAGCACTAGATTACCATTCACAGCCTCAGCCCTCATCTGTGCCTCATTGATAAATCCATTAGCTATCTGGGTGTACCCACCAGATTGGTCAATATAGGTTCTGAGATTAGCCAGTCTTGTGGTTGCCTCACCAACTAACCCTGCGAATATTTCCAATGAGCTTCGGGCATAATCGGCGTAGTTCTCAGCTACCCTGGCACCTACATTCACAGCATCAATTTTATCATCACCATCAATAAGGTAATCATGTGCTGATGGAGGGGTTGAAACATGGGTTAGGTATGTGCTGGACTTATCCAAAACTGCACTTATGGCAGTCCTCAAACTAGCCGCATCACCTGTTATACCATACAATGTACCGGCGGCATCTGCCTGAACACTACTGACAAGGTTATTATTAAGGTACTTGATGGCATTGGTAAGTGCTGAGCCAAGACTGGTTAGGGCTGTACCTGCTGCCTGTTCATATTGCTGAGCCTCGGTCAATAGTACATAGCCACCAGCACCAATGGCGACCACTTCATCCAGGACTGAGGGGTAACTACCTGGAGCAGCCTCGCCTGGAGGCATATGCAGCCTTTCGTACCAAATAGCCAGGTGCTCGCTATCCACCAGTTCTTCTTGGGATTGCCCTGCCACCTTCGAGGCTACGTACATGAAGTCACCAACAATATTAAAGGATACAAACTGCTGTGGATAGACATCTGCTGGGTACTGAACCTTTGTAATCTTGGTAACCACAGGCAACAATGCACTAATATTGATACCTAGCCTGGACTTGGTATAATCAACTAGGATGGACTGTGCTGTGGTCATGGAGCCACCAGCAATAGGCTTGATTCTACCATTGGTGTAGTCCATGAGATAATCTGTACCTCTAGTATAGGTGATTGTGCCACCAGAATTGGTAACTGTCTCAGTCTCAGGTCTGATGGGTCTATAGGCCAGCCTTGACCAGGCATTGGTAGTGAATAGTCCGTAGCCTACGGAGGCTGTATCCCCAGCATGAGAGCCATAGTCTTGGTCCAGCTCCACTTCATAGACATACTTGAATTCCTGCTTGCCAACCAGAGTTTTGCTGTAACCTCGGGCATAATACAATGTTTCTTCTTGGTAATTGCCATCAGCATCCACACCTCTGATAATGAAGGCAGCCTGGTAAGTACTATTGTCGGCATCGGTAATAGTGATGGTCAAAGGTCTAGCCACATCAGGTTGTCCAGCTATGGTCAACAGCCCACCTGCTGCCACATCAATGGACTGGGCACTAACAATGGCTGTGAGGTTGGTAGTAGCGGGTAAGGTCACAGCCTCATCAGTAACCGTAAAGCTCAGTGTTTCCTCATGCACTTTTTCCCATGGAAAGTACCTACTTAGGTCATTGACTGCCCTTTCCACTGCCCTGTTCATTTCAGCTATGGACATTTCAGTACCAACTGTAACCTTCAAATCAGTGGCAAGGGCTGCTCTATAGCCTTGTAAATCCCAACCCATGTTTTGCCTCCTTTAACCTAGCGCCAACTCATTCGTAGGAACTGAGAAATAGTGTAGTCCCATACAGACCGTAACAGAGGCCGTTTGACCTACACAGGATGCAGAGATGGCCGCTGTCGGTGGGATTATGATTTTGCCATTGACCAGAGCCTCGGTCAAAGAGCCGGGAACGGTAGCAGTAACAGAGGTGGAGTTCATTCCCCAGGGAAACCAGCCATTGTCATTAACCGAAGCACCATTGTCAAAGATACCTTCAGTACCGGCACTTAGACCACTAGTACTGTTCCTGATGGTAATGTCGTTGGTTGGTGCGGTCATGCCGATAGGATGGACACACAGCCAGATACCGAATTGTCCGTTAGCGATGCTGACCAGGTTGTGGGCAAACACCCTGTCAATAACAAAGTTCTTGGCGGTGTTGTTGTAGAAGGTTATGATGGCAGTGGTAGATGGTCTCACAGTTAGACAGGCTACTGCTGAGGTTGCCATAGCTTGCCAGCCATAGCCTTTTGCCGTCCAGATTACAGAATGTGGCATGGTCTCAAGTATGCCACCCTCCGAAGCCTTTACATAGGCTTCATCCCCAGAATAACTCTTGGTTGCTTTGATTGGTTTATTCATTTAACTCCTCCTATTTTACTAACGCAGTTGGCGAACCTAAACTGTCAATCTGATAATGGACATCTACCTCTAGCAGGTAGGCACTCTTGCCATCATAGGTATCTAGTGCATCACTGGACCTCCTCTGTAACTTACAGATAAGCATGGAGGATATGAGTTTATTAACACCATCAGGATTGCCGTCTATATCAGCGAAGTAGGCAACCCTATGGGCATCAGTTGTGGTTCCACAGGCAGCGGCAATATAGACTGTAGTAGCGGTTGGAAAAGCTACGTCTATATTTGCCCAAGAGTAGGTAAGCATCCAGTAAACATCACCACCAGCATTATCCTCTGGTGTGAAATGGACATGGATTGAAATGTCAGTACCCTCTTTGTAAGTGTGTGGCATTTGCAACTGGAAGAATACGTGTTCCTCATTCCCTTCAATTGCCTGGTCGGAGAAGGCTAGAACCTCACCACTCTTATATGTGGTCCAGGTAGGTGGTTTAGTTCCAGACAACTTTAGGGAATTTATTGGAGTTCTTAAATCATCATAGGTAATGCCTTTACCTGATAGAAGCAGTTGTCCTGTCATGGTCCCGCCCTCTTTCTCCAGGAAACGGTCAAGACCATCTTCTACCAACTCTTCAATATCCTCTACATCAACATCTTCCCAATCAAAGTCATCCCAGCTAAATTCGTCCTCACAAATGGCGTTCATTATACCCTTGAATAAGTTTTTACCTATGGCGATGTCTTCTTCCACATCAACAGGAACACCGGACAATCCATCAAGGTTAAATTCATCTGCACCATCTTTCTGATGTTTAGTACCATGCAGAGATATTACCGTGCTTTCTCCGGTACTTAACTGCCTTCGTGGTCGGGGTCTACCTTGTTCTCTGACCTCTATGAATTTTGGCATTATAGCAACTCCCACCAAGGTTTTTGATTGCTGGACTTAATAGTTCCACCTGGTATTGTGTAGGTTCGTTCCTGTTCCGGCTCGGCTTTTATCTCTCCGCCAGGTACAATGTAGGTAAGCTCTTTTGGCACCACTGCCTTGATTGTACCTCCAGGTATTACATACGAGCGTGTTGCAGGCTTAGATGGTATGTTTGATAGCCCAGGTGCTTTGGGTATCATACCCTTAATCAGTTCTAGGAATTTGCCACCGCCATCAGTTTTTGTTTTGGCAACGGCTTTTGTAACCTGCTCGGCTATCCTCTTTGCACCATCCTTCACAACCTGCTCAGCAACCTGCTCTGTGCTTTTTTCAACTGAACCACTGGCTGTAATCAAGCTCATGGAAGGCATCCCAACATTCACATCTACCTCACCGAGACCTATCTCAAGGGTGTACTCGCCAGTATTCCTGTTATATCTATGGATTAGACTGGTAACTCTGGTAATGGCTAGTGTTGGGAAAACCTTACCAGAATATGTCTCAAACATAAAGTCATAGTTGGCTAAGGAATACCAATCATCTGTCCACCCATAACAGACATTGCCACCAGTATATGTAGGTGCGGTAGTATCCTCCCACCAATTGAGCGTGCCATCTGCTCCAGTATTCTGCAAGCCTACCACTATGGCGTATTTGGTACTTGCCGCCAGTGTGTATGATGCGGAGAATATAATCTCCCGCCATTCGCTGGTTACATCACTTACAACAAGAGTGTCGGCATTGGTTGTGCCTGAGCATAAATCTGCTCCAGAAGGTAGGTTACTAACCGTAGCCTTTATACTTACGGTTATTGTGCCTGGGGTATCATATCTGGATAGTTTCAACTTGACACTGGAAATACTATAGGATACAGATGTGGTAAATGTCTGTGCCCTCAGATTGTTCGAAGTTATCGTCTCAAAGTAGTCCTCACCAGTATTGTAGGAATCACGTAGAGTACCCATTATAAACCTCTATTATCCTCAACCCGAATCTTGTCATACAATTCTACCCTGCAATCATGTGGGACTACGGTTCTACCTGCTAGGCTCTCAGATTTTAGCTTGGTCATTATGGCTGAGGCTAGCAGGTCAGCAGTCCCTTGGGATGTAACCCAAGGATATAGGTGAATCTCCGCTACCTCATCATAGTTACCAGTGTATGCTCCTGAATCACCGAGGATGGCTGGTGGAAAGGCTGGCCATGGTTCACCATCGTCAAAGCCTGGGTGATTTGCGGCCACATAAATCCTGTTGGGCACTACTTCATTCATCCTCTCCATATGCTCAGTGAAAGGATGTCCATCCACACTTGAACTATAGTAGGTTTCATCCACCTCATCGTTCTCTTGTGGGTAGACCAGCTCCCAGTTGGTAGCTGACTTTTGTCTCAGGTAGCATTTGGTCATGGATATTAGGCTATACAGGAACTCGGCGTAACTGTCCAAGGTAACCACATTGTTGGTATAGCTGACATTGACGGAAATCTTTGGGTATATGACATCTATTATGCCATCACTGCCACCATCAATGGCAGCTTCGAGGGTCCAGCCCATTACCGTCTCTATAGCCATTTCAATTAGGTCATAGATGGTGTAATCATTGGAG